>CESD01002820.1_pt1 | contig 10977 bp, 12 predicted proteins | sample 531191 | NCBI WGS metagenome assembly CESD01 (sample SAMEA2622021, study PRJEB7988) | marine metagenome | biome: marine biome (ENVO:00000447); feature: deep chlorophyll maximum layer (ENVO:xxxxxxxx); material: "saline water (ENVO:00002010), including plankton (ENVO:xxxxxxxx)" | depth 188 m
TAAGAGAGGAAAGAAGCGAGGAAGTTTTGCTAGACAACCTTAAATAGTCCCCACTAAATGAGGGTAAATAGATTTTGGGATATTGTACTTTTATGATTTTCCAAGCAACAACATTTCTATTTACCCTCAAAACAAAAGTAGATAAAATTAAAGCTTATGGCTAATAAAATACTTATATGTGACGATGATCAAATAATAACTGATTCTCTATCAGAATATCTTTCTGCTATGGATTATGACATTTTAGCAGTAAATGATGGAAATGAAGCTATCGAAAATTTTTTATCTTATAATCCCGATTTAGTTCTTCTAGATATCATGATGCCTCGTTTAAATGGATTAGATGTAATTAAAATTATCAGAGAAAAATCACAGATACCTATTATATTTCTTACCGCAAAAGTTACACTTGATGACAAAATACTAGGTTTTGAACTAGGTGCAGATGATTATATGACAAAACCTTTTAGTATGAGAGAACTTTTACTTAGAATACAAGCAGTATTGAAACGAAATAAAGATAAGGAAAAAGAATTAGAAAATTTTACTAAGGGTAATGTAAGCCTTTCTTCTTCTAAAAGAGAATTCAAAATAAATAATAATTTAATTGATTTAACTAAAACAGAATTTGATTTTCTTGAATGCTTTGTAAGAAATTATGAAAATGTCTTGAGTAGAGATCAACTACTTGAATACACTAAATATGATTACCTCGAATCTGATGACAGAGTAGTAGATGTACATATTAAAAATCTTAGAAAGAAGTTAGATAATTTTGAGTCTGATTTAAAAATATTAACAGTAAGAGGACTTGGTTACAGGGCTTTATATGAAGAAAATTTTTAGATTAAATTTACAAGCACAGATAATTTTTTCGTTTTTTGTAATAATTTCACTTAGTTTTGTTGCGAGCTATATCGCAACAGAAACTATTTGGCAAAGAACCATAGATGAAAGAAATGTAGAATACAGAACTAAAATAACTAAATCAGTATCTGATTCTTTAGCGACTTATTACCAGTCCTGGGGATCTTTTGATCAAGGTTTTGAAAATGTACTCGTAAGAGAAATGACAAATCTTGGTTTAGCCCCTGAAGATTCTATAGGAGTAGTAGATCAAAACTATGAATGGATCATAGCAAGTCCCAATGCAATCAATTTAGAAACGGATTATGTTAAGAAGATGATTGATGAAGATAAATACATTATATCTCCCATCAATATTGATTTTTCTAATGATTTTTTTGATCAGTTATATGGTAGAGAAATCAGAAGAATAAGAGAAGGTTACAGGTTAGGTTTAGTTCCTAGAGAAGTTGCTGAACAAATGATCATAGACCTACAAAATAATCAAAATACTTCAAACTTTAAAGTTTCAGAGGCAGACGGAACATATAATACTAAAACCGTAGGCTACCTTGTTTTTATAAACAAGAATATTAACCTTGAAAAAGCTTACGAAAATTTACTAATTATGTCATTTATGGGAATATTTCTTATAAGTATTATTGTTGCTTACTTTATTTCTCTTCAGATAGCCTCACCAGTTAAAAATTTGAGATTTGCAACTGAAAAAATTTCCAGAGGAGTATTTCAGCGAATTGAAGATGATTATTCTAGTGCTGAATTATCAAACTTAACAGAATCATTTAATACAATGGTTGATAAAATGACTGAAATCCAAACTCAAAGAGAACAATTGTTTTCTGATATTTCACACGAACTCCGAAATCCATTAACTGTTTTGAGAGTTAATATAGAAGGTATTATGGAGAACAAGATTCAGGTAAATCAAAAGAAACTACTTCAAATAAATGATCAAATTATTTTATTATCAAAACTCATTGACGACTTAAGTCTTATTGCAACTGCAGAATCGGGGCAGTTAAAACTGAATTTAGAACCTATTAATTTGAGTTTGTTATTGAAGGAGACATCTGATATTTTTATAGATTCTGCAAAAGAACTTGGAATCAATTTTAATCAGAAATTTGAGAATACTGAAGAAATTGATGCTGATCCATTCAGAGTGAAGCAGATTTTTTCAAATATTTTTTCTAACACCTTAAAATATCTAAACAAAGGAGATACCTTGACTATTTCAATGGAACAAGAAAATAATATGACAAAGATAATTTTTACAGATGATGGGCCTGGAATTCCGAAAGAAAAACTGGGAAGGATCTTTGAAAGATTTTATAAGGTAGATCAGAATAGAAATAGAAGTATTTCTGGATCAGGATTAGGATTAGCAATAACAAAGCAACTTTGTGTAGCTCATAATTGGGATATTGATGTTAAAAGTGAGCTTTCTAAAGGTTCAGAATTCATCATATCTATTCCTAATACATAGAACTTTAATAACTTTACTGGATTGATTTATCCAGTAAAGTATTTATATTCTTAATTTAATGTCTTATGATAAATACTTAATTTTAGATCTTGAAACAACAGGCTTAGATCCAATTAATGACAAAATAATTAAACTTACTACTACATCTTTCAATGATGAATCTTTTTCCAGTTCTGAAATTAAAAGTAGGTATTTTAACCCTAATATTTCTATTTCAGAAGAATCAGAAAAAATTCATGGAATCACTAATACATTTTTAAATGAACACAAACAATTTAAGAATTATGCTAAGGCTATTTCTCAATATTTAGAAAACTCTTTTATTATTGGCTACGGAATATATGATTTTCATCTTCCAATATTACTTAATGAATTCCTAAGGTCTAAAGTTGAATTTGATATTAGGAAAATTAAAGTTATAGACATGAAAAAAATATATAAAAAGTTAAGACCTAGAACTCTAACAAATGCTTTGAAGGATTTTTGTTCTATTGAGATTGAAAATTTTGATAGAAAATCTGATGAAAAATCAGAAGCATTATTGGAGTTATTTATAACTCAAAATGATGAAATGTCCAAAAAGAATATTACTCTTGATAAATTCTTAGGTTCTCAGAATATTTTAGATAATGATGGCTTTTTTTATCTAAATGAAAAAGATGAAATTATTTTTTCTAAAGGGAAACATAAGGACCTAAGTTTACAAAATGTTAGAAATCAGTTCCCTGATTATTTAGATTGGTTAATGGATAATGAAAATATTTCTCCAATGGTAAAAATGATTATTAGTTATGACCAAAAATAAAATAGTTTTTTATGATCATAATTGTAAAATTTGTACATGTTTTTCAGTTTGGATGAGCAGAAGAACAAATTATTGGAAGTTTTACCCTAATGATATTCAAACAGTTGAATCTTTTGGTTTTAAGATTGATCAAAACACACTAAAAAAGAACATAGTATGCTTTGACAAAAAAATATTTTTCGGAGGAATTGCAATTCTTAATATTTTTGCTAAAAGTGGAGGATTATTAGGAATTTTTAGTAATTTTTTTTTATTTTTGAAATTTTTATACCCCATATATTTTTTGTGTTATTATTTGTTCTCAAAAAACAGATCTAAATTTGGATTTTTAGTGAAGTATTTTAATTGTTGATATCTCTGATTTCTGAATTTCTTAAATATATAAAAGAATTAATTATTATGAGTAAAGCTGCAGCCAGCATAACTGAAATACTTGATGAAAGAAGTTCTGCAATCAATCCTAAAAAAAGTGCTCCCGCTGACATAAGACTGAATGTAATTGTATGAATTCCCATTACTCTGCCTCTTAGATTATCGGGTACCTTCATTTGTAATAAAGACATTGAACCTACCATAAAAACAGAGTTTGAAAGTCCTGTGAAAATTATGAGAAACGAAGAAATTATTAAGTTATAAGAAATCCAGGGGTTTTTGTATATATTATCTTCAAATATAAACATATTTGATAAGCCGAAAAGAAAAAGAAAAAAAACGCTTACTACATTAGATGCTAAAACAAGCTTCCCCAAATTAATTTTTTCTTTTAATCTTGAAGTCACTAATGTTCCTGTTAGAGCTCCAATCCCACCTGCAGATGCCATTAATCCCAGCATTTGTGCTGAAAGGTCTCCATTAATTGTATTTTTAAAAACATTTGAAAATGAAGGTAATAATTGTAGATAAGACATTCCTAAGGCACTTGTAATATAAGTAGACAAAATTAGAACTCTAAATAATTTATTTTTGGCGATAAAGTTTATTCCTTCCAAAGTATCTTTAATTACAGAAGATTTATTATTAGATTTTTTTTCACTTATATTTGGTTTTATTATTATCATTACTAAACCCATTATTAAGAATCCAGCTGAGCTAATAAAAAAAACAGAATGTGTGCCTAGATATGCAATTAAGAAACCTCCTGATGCTGGTGCAAGAATTCTAAGCCCTTGCCATAACATTGCATTAAGTGCTACTGCACTCATCATTTGAGATTTATTGTCAATAAATTGAGGGAAAATAGATGATCTCACAGGCCAATCGAAACCACTTATTAATCCCATCAAAGTTGAAAAAATTATAACAATTAGAACTGTTTCATAATTTACTGAATCTATAATTGCTAAAAAAAGTAATGATAAACTCATCGAAAAAGAAGTGATTATCATAAGTATACGTTTATCTATTCTGTCTGCGACTACTCCACCCAGAAAATTAATTACTATAGTCCCAATACCAAATACTGCCGCAGCTAATCCTAGTAATAATTCTGAGCCGCTAAGATCGAAAACTAACTTCCCTGCAGTCAAACTTAATAATTGAGTAGCACCAACAGAAGCTATAGATGCAGACCAAAATAATCTATATTTTTTTGCTTTTAGAGCTGCAAAAGTTCCTAGGTTTTTTTCTTCTATTTTATTTTCCAATTACCACCAAGAATTTCTATAATTTCTGGTATCAATTTTTGAGAACCAAAAATAATATTTTTTTTACCATTTATACTTGGTTGTTCGGCAAACCCAGCACCTGATTCTTTAGACAGAGATTCTAATGCTATTGTTTCCCAGGGATTTAAGTCTACTTCTATATATAAATCAATTGATCCGTTGAAAGCTAGGCTATAACCAAAGCAATCAGAAAAACCTCTTGAATCCCAGGCTATTTTATCTATCTCATTAATCTGATTTATTAAGTTTTCCTTTATAAATCTTTGCGGCGAACCATATGAAATCATAGCTTTAGATAAATCATCACAATTTGATGCTTTTATTAGAGAATTATTTTTATAACATCCTTTTCCTGAAACCGAGAAAAATCTTTGATTAAACTTTGGAAGTTCAATAAATCCCATTATGGGATTTTCTTTTTGAGTCAACCCAATAATTGTTCCAAATAATGGAATCCCTTTTGAAAATGAAGTTGTTCCATCAATAGGATCTACAAACCAACAAAACTCTTTGTTATTTTCTCTTCCTAAGATTTCTTCTGTAACTATATCAGCATCAGTTTTGGATAAGATATTGTATATTTCTTTTTCAACTTTTAAGTCGTATTCTGTTAGTAAACTGCCATCATCTTTGAGAATACTTTCAGAAATATCAATATCTTTAGTTATTTCTTTTGCAATATCTAATGCTTCAATTGCTGATTTCAGAAATATATCAAGTTGGTTATCTAATTTAAGATTTTTTGTCATAAGGATTTTTTTTAATACAAATAAATGTTATCAAAAATTAGAATAATGGAGCGGAAGACGAGATTCGAACTCGCGACCTTCTCGTTGGCAACGAGATGCTCTAGCCACTGAGCTACTTCCGCTTATCATTCTAGAATATCTTAAAATTTAATTTATTTATATTTCTATTTTATTTTTTTTTAATCAGTTCAGACAAATACTTTTATCTTTCTTTAGTGATCATATATTATTTTAATTAAACAAATTTGAATTATTCATTATGACGTTAAGTGTTTCTTCCAAAGAAATTATTCTAGATGACTGTTTTGATATTATGCCTAAATTAAAAAGTTCTTCAGTAGATTGTATAATAACCGATCCTCCGTACTTTTTATCTAATGATGGCATAACTTGTAAAAATGGGAAAATGGTATCAGTTAATAAAGGAGATTGGGATAAGAAAGATAATTTTGATCAAATATATTCTTTCAACTATAACTGGATTAAAGAAAGTTTTAGATTACTGAAAGACGGAGGTACAATGTGGATTAGTGGTACCTATCACAATATTTATATAATTGGTTCAATTATTCAAAGCTTCAAAGAATTTAGAATATTAAACAATATAACTTGGCAAAAAAAATCTCCTCCACCGAATTTATCTTGTAGATTCTTTACTCACTCGACAGAAACAATTCTATGGGTAAGAAAAGGACAAAAGAGTAAACATACTTTTGATTATGAGCTAATGAAATTACAGAACGACAATAAGCAGATGAAAGATGTATGGATTATAGGAAGACCAACAAAAGATGAGAAAAAATTCGGTAAACACCCAACACAAAAACCTTTTGATTTATTTGAAAGAATGATTCTTAGTTCAACTAAAGAAAATGATCTAGTTTTAGATATGTTTTGTGGTAGTGGTACAAGTGGTGTAGCAGCTAAGAAGCATAACAGGAATTATATTGGCATAGAAAATAATAAAGAATTTTATAATATAGCAAAAAAGAGAATTAAGGATTTATGCTAGAAATAAAAGATTTTGACTCTGTTAAACCTATACTAAAATGGGCTGGAGGCAAAAGAGACCTAGTTAATAAAATTAAGCCGTTTTATGAAAGTTTAGGTATTAAAAATTATTTCGAACCTTTTTTTGGAGGAGGGGCTGTATATTTTGATATATTGAAAACTTTTGGTTCAAATTACTCAAAAAAATCAATAATTAACGATATAAATACAGACTTAATAGAATTATATAGAAATATCAAATCAAATCCTAAAGAGATAATCTATCATTGCAAAGAACTAGAGAAAGACTTTTATAAGTATGATTACTACCATATAAGAGATAGGTTTAACGGTGTAAGTAAAGAAAAAGAAAAAGTAGAAAGATACGATGGAATAATCAGAAGTTCTGCATTAATTTTATTAAACAGAACCTGCTTTAATGGACTATATAGAGTAAATCAAAAAGGTTTATTTAATGTTCCTAAAGGTAATTATAAAAACCCAAGAATTGTTGATGAAGATAATTTATTTTTAGTATCAGAATTATTACCTCAAAAACAAAATATTCTTAATGATGAATTTGATAAATTAGAAATGATAGAAAAGAACGACTTGGTGTATTTTGACCCTCCATATCATCCTTTGAGTAATACATCTTCTTTTACTTCTTACAGCGGTTCTTTTGGTGAAAAGGAACAGATTCGATTAAGAGATTATTTTAAAATTTTGGATGAGAAAAAAGTCTTGGTCATATTATCAAATAGTTCTTCTGAGTTTATAAAGGATATTTATAGTGAATTTAAAATTATAGAAGTTTTTGCAAAAAGAAATATAAACAGTAATTCAAATAAAAGAGGAAAAATTTCTGAATTGATTATATTAGGAAATACCCTAAAAGATAAAATATGATTTCACCTTTTGTACTCTTAAGAAATGATATATTTTATAAAATTTTTAGTAAAGTAAAAGGCATGATTTTTATTTGAAACATATCTTTTTAGTTTTTTTGAATAAATAGGGTGATATGGTTTAGAATCTTTGGTTCTTGTATGCAAAAATGCTGACGGGTTTTGTCTAGTCCCATTTGCTGTATGAATACATCCATTATTTTTTAGGAAATTATTAAGTTGTTTTTGAACTTGCTTAAAATCTTTTTCTAATTGTTTAAACAAGAAATTATCATTACTCAAGTCTACTATTCTGCAATTTATAAATTTCCAATCTTTTGCTTCTTTATTTTCTTTATGAATAGATAAATATATAAATTTTTTTATTTTTTTAAAAACTCTTGAATTATTAAAATTATATTTTGTATCTAATAATTTATCAAAATCATTAGAAATTTGAGTTATGAATAAAGTTTCTTTTGGATTTCCATTCTCATAGCAGTAGTTAGTTTTTAATTCTCCATCATCAAAATCTAAAAGAGTATTGCTATTACTCAATCCTAAATACGATTCTATTAATTGCCCTGTAATTCCTTTATTAGTTTTTAAATCTTTTGGGAGTGGATTAAATAAATCCGAAATTTTTTGCCCTTCTAATTTTTTTAGCTTAATAAATGCATCATTGATTCTCATGTTTAGATTATAGTATTTATAAAAATAAAGTAAAACTAACAAATTTTCATATCAGAGTAATAATTTATTTGATTTTTTATTTTATAATTGCCTTTATGAAAAAAATTAAATTTATGGATACCTCCTTTAGAGATGGCTTTCAATCTTGTTATGGAGCGAGAGTTAAGACAGAGGATTTTATTCCAATATTAAAAGCTGCAGTAGAAGCTGGAAATGATAATTTTGAAATAGGTGGAGGAGCTAGATTTCAAAGTTTATATTTTTATTGTCAAGAAGATGCTTTTGACATGATGGATAAATCAAGAGAGGTTGTTGGGAAAGAAATAAATTTACAAACTTTAGCTAGGGGAGTAAATGTTGTTGGTTTAGAATCTCAGTCAAGAGATATTGTGGATCTTCATGCTAAATTATTCAAAAAGCATGGTATTACAACGATCAGAAATTTCGATGCACTAATGGATATTAGAAACCTTGCTTTTTCAGGGGAGTGTATTACTAATGCAGGATTGAACCATCAAATTGTGATAGCTCTTATGGGTTTACCACCAAGCTTAAATGAAAAATATTATCATTCTGCAGACTTTTATACGGATAAAATTAAAGAAATCCTAAAAGCGGATATTCCTTTTAACAGTTTAGCTTTCAAAGATGCATCAGGAACAACTCCTCCTTCAATAGTTTTTGAAGCTATAAAAAATGCCAGGAAATTATTACCAAAAAATACAGTTATTCAATTTCATACTCATGATACTGCTGGTATGGCTGTGTCATGTAACATGGCTGCAATTGAAGCAGGTGCTGACATTATAGATTTAGCTATGTCTCCTGTAAGTGGAGGAACTTCTCAAGCAGATATCTTAACAATGTGGCAAGCATTAAGAGGTACGGAATATACATTAGATATTGATGAAGAGAAAATTCTTGAAGTGGAAAAAATGTTTATTGATCAAATGGAAAAATATTATTTACCACCAGAGGCTATAACTGTAAATCCTGTTATTCCATTTTCACCTATGCCAGGTGGAGCATTAACTTCAAACACTCAAATGATGAGAGATAATGGATCTCTTGACCTTTTTGGTAAAGTTATTGAGAATATGCGTGAAGTGGTTGAAATGGGTGGTTTTGGAACTTCAGTTACACCTGTTTCTCAGTTTTATTTTCAACAAGCTTTTACAAATACCGTTCAAGAGAAATGGTCAAAAATTTCTGATAGCTATGGAAAGATGATTCTAGGCTATTTTGGAAAAACTCCAACAGATCCTAACCCTGAAATAATGAAAATTGCTTCAGAACAATTATCACTAGAACCTACACAAGAAGATGTACATGACTTAAATGATGATAATCCTAAACTTGGGATTGAATATAACAAGAAGTTACTTGAAGAAAAAGGTCTTGAAACAACTGATGAAAATATTTTTATTTCGGCTACTTGTGGTGAAAAAGGTATAGCTTTTCTTGAGGGAAATTCTGAATTAGGAGTAAGGTATAAGGAAGATAATTCTGATAAACCTACATCAAAGTCTGAACCTAAATCACCAAATGGAGAAGTTACAAAAGTAACCGTTAATGGGAAAGATTATGAAGTTGTAATACACACAGATTCATAAAAATGGAAACTATTTTTTCAAAGATAATAAATAAAGAAATTCCCAGTGAAATACAATACGAAGATGATATTTGTATAGCAATTAACGATATTAATCCTAAAGCAAAAGTTCATATTTTAGTTATACCCAAAAAACCTATAATTAATATAAATACGGCCGAAGAAATTGATAAAGATATATTATCTCATCTCCTAATGGTTTGTAAGAAACTTGCATTAACAAAAGGAATATCTGAAGAAGGATATCAAATATTAACTAATGTAGGTGAGGGAGGAGGACAGACTGTTATGCATCTTCACTTCCATTTACTTAGTGGTAAACCTATTGCATTATAATAATTTTTTTTATAATACTAAATATTATAGTTTTATAAGGAGAATGAAATGGCTTTATCTGAAGGATCAAAGGTTCCAGATTTTAATTTAATTGATCAAAATGGTGAGAATGTTAATCTTAGCACATTGGCAGGTAAACCAGCTGTTTTATATTTTTATCCAAAGGATGAAACTCCTGGTTGTACAGTAGAAGCTTGTGAGTTTAGAGATATTTATGGTGAGTTTAATAAACTTGATTGTAATATTTATGGAATAAGTCCTGACGATGAATCTTCACACCAAAAATTTATTGATAATCATTCTTTGCCATTTACATTATTATGTGACCCAGATAAAAAAATGATTCAGGATTTTGGAGCTTGGGGTGAGAAAAATATGTATGGTAAAAAATCAATGGGAATTATAAGATCTACTTTCTTGATTGATAAACATGGCATTTTGCTTAAGAAATGGACTAATGTCAAAGCCAAAGGTCATGCTGAAAAGGTAAAAGAAGTTTTGGAAAATTCTTAGTTGTTTTTGTAAATCTGAACCCTATGTCTACAGGAATCTGAAATAAAAATCATTTCATCATTTGTTTCTATTCCTGTGGGTTTCCAAAATCTTTTTTCTTTTTCAAATAATTTAGCATTTTCCCTCCAGCTGGATTGCTCTGGGTTTACATCTAAAAACTCTTGGCACCATTTGGATAAAGTTGCGTCACCAATTAATTTCTCTACGAAATTTTTATTTTTATCATAAATAATTACGCTATCTTCTCCCCAATTAGATATAAAAATAGATTCATTTTTGTCAACATGCACGGATGATGGTTTATTTAGATAGTTGTTATTATATTTACATATACTTTCTAAAAAATTTCCATTTTTATCAAAAATTTGTATTCTA
>CESD01094335.1_pt1 | contig 10974 bp, 6 predicted proteins | sample 531191 | NCBI WGS metagenome assembly CESD01 (sample SAMEA2622021, study PRJEB7988) | marine metagenome | biome: marine biome (ENVO:00000447); feature: deep chlorophyll maximum layer (ENVO:xxxxxxxx); material: "saline water (ENVO:00002010), including plankton (ENVO:xxxxxxxx)" | depth 188 m
AGCCCTTGGCCATTAAGAGAAACTTTTAGTGCTTTGGTGTACCAATCCATTGATGATTAGACTGATTATTTCTTTTTATGATGCTTAGAATAACTCTAACTCTCATTATTTTTTTTACATCTTTTGGAGTTTATCCAAATAACCTTCCAATTATTGAATACAATTCAATAAGCCATCCAGTTATTAGTAAAACTGGAATGGTGGTTTCTCAAAGGCAATCCGCTAGCGAGGTAGGAGCAGAAATTTTACGTAAAGGTGGTAATGCAGTAGACGCAGCCGTAGCTACGGGTCTTGCCTTAGCCGTTGTATTGCCTAGGGCTGGTAATTTGGGAGGTGGAGGTTTTATGGTTGTTTATCTGAAAGATGCAGATAAGACCATTACCATTGACTATAGAGAAATGGCACCTGCTTCAGCGCATAGAGACTTATTTCTAGATGAAGAAGGTAATTACGATAAAAACAAGGCACAATTTTCTTTGCTTTCAGCTGGAGTTCCTGGAACTGTCGCGGGTCTCCACCTGGCTTTGACTAAATACGGAACAATGTCTTGGGAGGAAGTATTAGAACCTTCAATTAAATTGGCTGAAGAAGGTTTTGCGGTACCTTATGATTTAGCAAATATATTAGCTTCTTCTAGATACAAAAAAAGACTGTCTTCTAATATTGCTGCAGCTGAATCATATTACAAAAAGGACAAAAGTAATTATGAAGCTGGAGAGATTCTGAAGCTACCCGATTTAGCATGGACATTAAAGCAATTAGCAGAATATGGACCAGATGCCTTTTATAAAGGGGAGATTGCTAAGAAGATAGTTCAAGAGATGGAAAGAAATAAGGGTTTAATTACCTTTGAGGATCTAGAGAACTATAAGGCGGTTGAAAGATCACCAGTAGAGGGAACTTATAAAGGCTTTAGGATTGTTTCTATGCCACCTGCTAGTTCCGGGGGTGTTCACTTAATTCAGATGTTAAATATGTTGGAGGAATATCCTATTGGTGAAATGGGTTTTGGCAGTGCAGATAGTATTCATTTATTAGCGGAAGTAATGAAAAGAGCGTATGCAGACAGAAGTAAACACTTGGGGGACATGGATTTTTATAATGTACCTTTTAGTTTAATGTCTAAAAAATATTCTAACTCTTTAAATAAAAGCATTTCAGTAAAATCCAGAACAGCTTCGAAAGATGTTTTTCCGGGAGATCCGTACCCATACGAGAGTCCTGATACAACTCATTTTTCAGTAATGGATCAATACGGAAATGCTGTTTCTAATACTTACACTTTAAATTTCTCATATGGATCAGGAATTATGATTCCTGGAACTGGGATGTTGATGAACAATGAAATGGATGATTTTTCTTCTAAACCAGGAGTACCAAACGGCTACGGATTATTAGGCTCAGAAGCTAACTCAATACAAGCAAACAAAAGGCCTTTGAGTTCTATGACCCCAACAATTATTTTTAAGGATAATAAACCATATCTTGTTTTGGGCAGTCCAGGAGGTAGCAGAATAATAACTACTGTATTACAGGTAGCATTAAATGTTATGGAACATAAGATGAATGTAGCACAAGCAGTTAATAGCCCTAGGATACATCATCAATGGTTACCAGAGGTTTTGATGATGGAAAAAGGTTTTGGACCAGATACCGAGAAAATTCTAAAAGAAAAAGGCTACAATCTTTATCCATCAAGCACTATGGGCAGTGTTCAGGCTATTATTAAAGAGGGTGAGTATTTTTACGGAGCAGCTGACCCCAGAAGGCCAGGCTCAGGTGCTGTAGCCCCTTAGTAGACATGACAAGAAAACTTTTTTTTCTGCTTCTATTTGTTACTTTGCTTTTTGGCAATAGCTTACTGTCTAGAACGCAAACCACTTTAGATTATAAAGATAGGATTCATGCAGAATCTTCAGAAAATTTTATGGTTGTCTCTCAGAACGTCCATGCCACTGAAGCTGGTTATGAGATTCTGAACAAAGGAGGAAATGCTGTTGATGCTGCCGTTGCTGTTGGTTTTGCATTAGCTGTGACTTTACCAAGAGCCGGTAATTTAGGTGGTGGAGGATTTATGCTTATTTACGACAAAACGAGCGATAAGGTCGAAACTATTGATTATCGTTCGGCATCGCCTAAATCAGCTAGAAGTGAAATGTTTATAGACGGTTCAAGTGTTGTTCGATTTGGTCATTTAGTAAATGCAGTACCTGGGTCAGTTGCTGGCTTGGTTAAAGCTCATAGAAAACATGGAAAACTAACACTCGCTGAGGTCATGAAACCTTCAATACGTTTGGCGCGCTATGGAATACCTGTCACCAAAGACTTAAATTATGCCCTTGAATGGTCTAAAGAATCTCTTTTAGAAAACTCTATTTCAAAAAATAAATTTTACGATGAAGAAGAAAATCCTGTTGAGGTTTCTTCTTCCTTTAAACAACCTAAATTAGCCAAGACTTTGTTTTTAATAAGTAAAAAAGGCGATAAAGCATTTTATAAAGGCGAGATAGCTAAATGGATAGAGAAAGATTCATTAAGTAATGGTGGCCTGATAACGCTAAAAGATTTAGCTTCTTATGAGGCTAAAGATAGAACTCCTATAAGTATAAATTACAGAGGATTTAAGATAGTGTCTATGGCTCCAGTTGCAAGTGGCGGACTCGTATTGCTTCAAATAATGAGTATTTTAGAGAATTTTGATCTAGAAGCGCTTGGTCCTAATTCTGCAGCAACAATTCATTTATTATCTGAATCTATGCAAAGAGCCTATGCAGATAGAGCTCGTTACCATGGAGACCCTGATTATTTTGATGTTCCTATTAAGAAATTATTATCAAAAGAGTATTTAAAAAGTAGATCTCAATCTATTACTGATCTTAGAACCAAAGATGGACTTATTTATGCTGGTGATTTAAGTAAAGTAGACGAGAGTCCTGATACAACTCATTTCTCAGTTATAGATTCTCAAGGCAATGCCGTTTCTAATACTTATACTTTAGGTTCTTCATTTGGATCAGGCGTTACCATAGAGAAGGGTGGTTTTCTGATGAATAACCAGATGAGAAATTTTTCTCATTTTTATGGAAAATCTGACTCTTTATCTTTAGGAACTAGTGAAGCAAATAAACTAGAACCTGGAAAACGTATGATCAGCACCCAGACTCCAACACTTGTTTTTAACCCTCAAGGTGAACTTTTCATGGTTCTTGGGTCTCCGGGCGGAGGAAGGATACCCAACATTATTGCTCAAGTGATTTCAAACGTAATAGATCATAAAATGAGTTTTGCTTCTGCTGTTATGGCGCCTAGAATAAATCAAAGATTAGAAGGAAACTTAGAACTTGAAAATGGATTTAGTCCAGACACTATTAGCTTACTCAAGAAAAAGGGACACAATGTCAAAAGCTCATTGACCATGGGAAGTGTTCAAGCAATTTTCATAAAAGATAAAGTAATTTATGGAGTAGCTGACACGCGTAGACCCGGAGCATTAGCTAAAGGGAATTAAGTAAGAAAGTAGGGCACTGAGACTACGGCTATAAAAGATACCACCAAAATACCTAAAACATTAATTAAAAAACCAGCCCTAGCCATTTGAGGCACTCTTATGAGTCCTGACCCAAACACTATCGCGTTGGGAGGAGTAGCAACAGGCAACATAAAAGCACAACTAGCTGCAAGAGCAACTGCTGCCGTTACCAATATAGGATTAAAATCAGACTGTATAGCTATGGCGGCTACTACTGGTAAAAAGGTAGCCGTAGTTGCCATATTAGAAGTTAATTCTGTTAAGAAAATAATCATGGTTACGACTAATATCACTATCAACGCAATACTTATACCTTGTGGAATCAGATTGCCCATCCATACAGCTAGACCGGTTGTTTGCACAGCATTAGCCAGGCTTAAGCCACCACCAAATAGCACAAGCAATCCCCAAGGAACATTTTCTTGAGCATCCTTCCATTCCAGTAATGCTCCTTTCTTTTCTTTGTCTCCACTTGGAAGTAGGAAAAGAAAAAGTGCTGAAATCATGGCTATTCCAGCATCTGATAATCCTTGAAGGCCATTTATATCATCCAAAACAGTTCTAAGCATCCAAGTTAAAGCAGTTAACACAAAAACAACAAAGACCTTAAACTCAGCTCCATCAAATTTTCCTAATTCTTGCTTCATATTAGTTAAAAGATCTTTTGTTTCTTGCGAGGTTTCAAATTCAACTTTATAAATAATTTTTGTGAGTATTAACCAACTACAAGGAAGCATAATTACGCTTAACGGAACGCCTACTTTCATCCAATCAACAAAACTTATATCAAGGTCATAGTTGTCGGCCATAAAGGCAGCTAACATTCCATTAGGTCCAGTTCCAATGAGTGTTGACATACCACCAATTGTTGCTCCATAGGCAATTCCTAATAAAAGAGCTAGTTGAAATGACTCCGTTTCTTGTTCACTTAATCCAGTAACCGTTTCTTTAACAACAGTGATTACAGCCAACCCAATTGGTAATAGCATAATAGTAGTGGCCGTATTCATAACCCACATACTTATCACAGCAGCAGTAAGCATAAACCCAAATATTAAAGATGCTCCATTAGATCCTGCGTATTCAAGAACAAATAGAGCTATTCTTTTATGTAAATCCCATTTTTGTATAGCTGTTGCTATCAAGAAGCCACCAAAAAATAAATAGATAGTTTTATTTGCGTAAGGATTCGCCGCACTTTGTATATCAACTATCCCTAACATCGGAAATAAAGCTAACGGGACTAAGGCTGTAACAGCAACAGGCACTGCTTCGGTTGCCCACCACACTCCCATCAACAAGAAAAGAGCAGCAGTTTTATGAGCTTCTACAGAAAGACCATCCGGAGTAGGGAGTAATATAACTAGTACTGCTACCACTACTCCAAGTAAGAAACCAAAATTTTCTTTCAAAATTAACATCGGTGGATGATTTTAAATAAAAAAGGGAGCTTTCGCTCCCTTTATTTATTACTTTGGAATTATTACATTCTTAATGTGAAATCAACAAAGTAGTTTCTTCCATAATCCTGGTGAGCATCAGCATAATATCCATAATATCTATCAGCTGTTGGAGCTCTTTCGTCTTCAAGATTTTTGACTGAAAATCTTATCCTAGCGTCATAGTCATTAAGATCAAAGTTATATGACATTGTTAGATTCATTGTTGTCATAGAAGGAACAAGGTATGGAACTCCATTCTTAGTACCTAATGAAGTTTGAACAAATGAACCTTTTTTGAGTCCATATAAACTTACTCTGTATGGTCCATTATCCCAAGATAATCTTAAAGTATGTTTGTTGTCATAAATTCCGTCTTTTTCTAGTAGGTCTCCAAAACCTTTTAAAGGTATAGACTCAGGAATTACACCAGCATCCTTTTCAGCTTGAAGCCTAGCAAATTCTCCACTTGCTTTCTGTTCAAACTTATCAATAAATGTTCCGATGTATCTAAAATCAAAGTCCCCGATGCCAGTTTCTATATTGTAGTAAACACCTACATCGGTACCTTCAACAGTTCTTAAGGCCATATTAGTATAATTATTTTTAACGTATTTAATTTCACCAAACGGACAGACGCCTGCTGCTGCAAATCCTGCAGCATCTCCATCATCAGGATCTTCTCTTACAACTAAAGGATCGCCTGCAAATGATGCACAGTTATTTGTACCGTTAGCAAACCTCAAAAGCATATCATTCACCGTTTGGTTTTCACGACCAAATAATCCAATAGTTTTATCTTTCTCGATAGACCATGTATCAACAGTAATAATTAAGTCATCAATCGGTGAAAGAACAAGACCAACTGAATAGTTATCAGACTCTTCAGCTTCAAGATTCTCTGCACCAGTAGCCATTCTTTGTATGGTGTATCTTGAGTCTGAATCTATTACATTTTCAACACTCTGAACCGCATTAACTTGAAAAGCTGCTCGGTCATATCTAGTACCAGACCTTACAACAGTTTTTTCATTCATTTGAATTATGTTTGGTGCCCTGAAAGCTGTTGAAGCAGAAGCTCTAAGATCTACCCATGGAGCTATTTCCCAGCCTAAAGCGAGTTTTGCTACTGTAGAGTCACCATAATCAGAGAAACTTTCATGTCTAACAGCTGTTTGGATATCCAATGTGTCTGTTAATGGTATTTGCAATTCTGTAAATACTGAGACAACATTTCTAGAACCAGAAACATCACCAGTTGGTGAAGAATTCACTACATCTCCAACTAATGGATAAGTATCACCTTCATAATCAGTATAAGTGATAGTTCCATCCAATCTTGGGTCTCTATCATCGCTTATTTCTTCATCACGATACTCTAGACCAAATAACATACCCATATTACCCCCAGGCATTTCCCAAAGGTCATTACTGGATATTTTAAAATCAATCATCATTAGATCGCTCACACCTTTTCTGTAAACGTCTACCAGTGCTCTTTCAATATTAGAATTAACTCCTGCACTGAAAGGGTTATAAGCTGCTGGAGTAGAGTCAAATAAAGCTTCTTTTAAAAGATTGTTCGAAAGTCTATTGCTCGTTACATCATTTGATTGAGCTTGAGATTTTACAAAGGCGGTTTCCCAATCCCAGTCTCCTCTTGTTCCTCTTAAACCTTGAAGGAATCTATAAGTTTCCTTTTTGACATTTACCATTCTTTGTCTTTCTTCGTAACGATAGTTGTCAATGTATAGTTCTTTTCCGGCAAATATAGCAGTTGGAACTCCGTCTACATCAACAGTAAGTTGATTAAGATAGTAATTGTCAGGACCAACTCTATGCTTTGAAGATGAGAAAGCGTAAGAAGCATGGGCTGTCCTGTCGCTTTCAGATTTATAAAATGCTAATTCGGTAAATGATTCTCTACCGTCCCCTAAATCGTGATTGATAAATACTATAGCATTTGTTCTTACTAGTTCAGATCTAACATCTGTAGGTCCCCAAAAGTTACTTCTTAGGGCGCCGTTACCATCTTGTGCTATACAGGTACCGTATCCTGTATCAAAGAGTGGATGCCCCCTGTTGGTACATTTAGAATCTCCAAGAGGAAATACCTCAAATTCTCCATTAGAGTCTGTCCATAAATGGTTATAACTTTGACCAGCATGTTCACTAGAACTAACCATATCAAATTGACCATAAATAGAATTTGAACTTAAGTTTCTAAAAGAAGTACTTGTCTTCCAAGGCGAGTCATCATCTACAAAAGGTCTATGATCTCCAGCACCCCATCTTGGGTCTTCTTGGGCATTTATATTATCTCTATCGTAATGATCAAAGAAGACACTTACATTTGTTGCTCCATCATTAATGAAAGATCCCCACTTAGCAGTGATCGTTGTGTCTTTAGCAGCAAAGTGATCGTAACCACTCATTCTTGCTGTGACACTTAAACCTTCGTAATCATTTTGCAAAACAGTATTAATAACCCCTGCAACTGCATCTGCTCCGTAAATAGCAGAAGCACCATCTCGAAGTATTTCTAACCTTTCTATCCCTGATACAGGTATTAAGTTAGAGTTGACACTAACAGTTGGGACATAATCCCCACCGATTAACTCAGTTTGGTATCCAGGAGAGTTCACTAATCTTCTTCCGTTAAGAAGAGTAAGAGAGTTTCCTACTCCTAAGTTTCTTAAGTTATATGCTCCCACATCACCACGAGAAGCATTCACACCACCTGAGGCATCTTCGGCTTCAGTAAAATAATTTTGCCCCTGTTCCGCTATATGCTCAAGTAAATCATCACCTGAATCTACACCGGTAGCTTCTATGTCTATGCCTGTAACAACTGAAACAGGTAAGGCACCAGTTATTTTCGCACCTTTGATTTGCGAACCAACAACAACTACCTCTTCTACTTCAGAGTCGTCGTCAGCAACTAAAAAGGTCGCTCCAAATGCTAAACAGGCGCCAATTAAAGTTATATATAAATTTTTCATAAATTCCCCCTTCTATATATGTGTTTTTATCTTCCTTGAAGAACTCAAATTAAATATGTATAAATTTCTCAACTTATTTAAACTAGTCTAATGGTTATAAGAAGATCAGTCAAAGTAGCGATTTGAAAAAAAAGTATATTTTATCTATAGATGGCGGTGGTGTTCGGACAATAGCATCAATAGTTTTTCTTCAGAAATTAGAAGCAAATCTTGAAATTCCTCTATCAGAAAAGTTTGATTTTTTTATTGGAACTTCGGCAGGGGCTATATCAAGCCTCGGTTTATCTATTAATAAGATGTCTGCAGTTGACCTAATGAACATTTGGTCAAAAGAAAATCTTGTAAAAACTATGACTAACTCATCTTGGGAGACTAGTTTAGGGATCATGCAAATTAATCCCAAGTATACTAATGAGGGTAAAAGAGAAGTTTTAAAAGAGTTTTTCTCAGATAAGAAGTTAGGAGATACTCATAAACCAGTTGCAGTCACTTCTTACGATATTGAAAAAAGATTACCTGTTCTTTTAACCTCTTATGGAGATCCCGAGGTATCCGTAGTTGATGCAGGTGATGCGACTAGTGCTGCTCCTGTTTATTATCCCACTGCTCAAGTAGGAGATAGATTTTTAATTGATGGAGGTATTGTTGCTAACCATCCGGTTCTTCACGGATATGTGGAGGCTAAGAAGTTATACCCTGAAAGTAATTTAGTGGTATTAAGCGTTGGAACAGGTTTAAATAAAAGACCACTTAAAGGAAAGGACTCAAAAAAATGGGGATTGATTGGATGGATGATGCATGACCTTTTCGGTTTAATGGTAGAAAGTAGCATGGACCATGAACTTGCTGAAGAATTGATTGGAAAAAATTATCTTAGGATTAACTCACCCCTTGGTAGGGTTAATAGGAGGCTTGATGATAACAGTGATTCAAATATAGAAAGAATAATCTCCATGGGCGAAGGCTGGTGGGATAATTTTGGAGAAAGAACTCTCTTGTTGCTTGGAAAATGAAAAAATACTTTTTTTTACTATCTTATTTAATTGTTTCAGGATGTTCCGTTAATCCTGTTACGGGGAAACAAGATTTTGTCCTTATTAACGAAAACCAAGAAATTGAAATGGGCAAAAGATATCATGCTCAAATATTGAAGCAAACGCCTGCCTATCAAGACGAAGAACTACAAGAATATGTTCAAAGCATTGGTGATTCTTTATCTACAAAAAGCCATCGTCCGAACTTATTTTATCGTTTTACTATATTAGACAGTCCTGATATCAATGCTTTTGCTCTTCCTGGTGGCTATATCTATATAAATAGAGGCTTGATGGCCTATTTATCTTCTGAAGACGAACTGGCAGCTGTTCTAGGTCATGAACTAGGTCATGTAACGGCAAGACATAGCGTAAGGCAATATTCACAGTCTCAATTATTAGGAGTGCTTTCTACCGCTATAGAAATAAATCAAGGAAGATCTGCTGGTAATTTGGCTAATCTTGCTTCTTCAGCACTATTATCTGGATATGGAAGAGAGATGGAATTAGAAGCAGACGATTTAGGAGCACAATATATCTATCAAGACGGTTATTCAGCGCAAGGAATGTATGATGTTTTATCTGTATTAAAGGATCAAGAGACCTATGCTAAAGATGTGGCAAAAAAAAGAGGTCAAGAACCATCTACATATCACGGTGTGTTTGCTACTCACCCTTCTAATGATAAGCGTCTTAAAGAAATCCTAGAGGAGGTCTCAAATTCTTATCCGAAGGGTTCTAAAAAAACTTTCTCCAATTATTTAGATAAGATTGATGGGATGGTTTATGGAGATTCACAACAATCTGGCGTCATAAGAGGAAATGAATTTTTTCATTCGGAATTGGACTTATATTTTTCGTCACCAGATGATTGGGGAATTATCAACACACCTCAAAGTCTAATGTTTACTTCACCAAAAGGTGAAGCATTCCTACAAGTCAGTGTAGATGATTTGAATTTCAGAGAATCTCCAATGTCCTACATGGATAGGATTGATCCTAACCATTCCGAAGGCGATGATCTCATGATAAACGGCTACGAAGGATATACCGCACTAAGCAATAGATCAGGAAGAAAGGTAAGGTTAGGTGTTCTTTTCAAACAGAAGCGAGTTTATCAATTTATCGGGTACATCAAAACGGAGCCAGAAAAATTTAATGATTTCGATCCCACTTTTTTAAAGATAATAAATACTTTTAATGAGTTAGATGAACGAGGAGAGCTATTATCTAAGCCTTTAGCGATACAAAAGTATGTTGTTAAAGAAGGAGATACCTATAAGAAATTAGCTAAAAAAAGCAATATTCCTAATGATCCAGAGGATCAATTGAGACTTTTGAATGGAGATTACCCTGAAGAAGAGTTGGTGGTTGGGCAAACCATCAAAATAGTCAATTAATTAAAGCGGGTTTACTAAATGACCCCCATCAACTGGAATAATAGAACCTGTCATAAAACTGGACGCATCACTCGCCAACAATAGCAACAATCCATCCAGCTCAGATTCAAGCCCTAGTCTGTTCATTGGAATGCTCTTAATATAGCTTTGACCTTCTTTAGTCTGAAAAAATTCATCATTTATTTCTGTCAATATATAACCAGGCGCTATTGCATTTACTCTAATACCAGATCTAGCAAGTTCTAATGCCATGCTTTTTGTAAGCTGTACTAATCCTGCTTTAGCAGCAGAATAACTAGTCAAGTTTAGACCAACCCTAAGTCCTAGAATAGAAGCTATATTAATGACACTTCCAGGTTTTTTTTGTTCAAGCAACAGATCAGTAAAACTTTTAGCTACTCTAAAGGCTCCGTTCAGATTCGTTTCTAAAACAAAATTCCAACTTTCTTCATCTAAATCCTTAAATTTTCTTGTGTCATTTACTCCAGCGTTGTTTACTAAAATGTCCGCAGAGCCAAATTCATTCTTAACTTCTTTAAATAGATTTTCTACACTTTCATTGGATGTGAC
>CESD01273990.1_pt1 | contig 10964 bp, 6 predicted proteins | sample 531191 | NCBI WGS metagenome assembly CESD01 (sample SAMEA2622021, study PRJEB7988) | marine metagenome | biome: marine biome (ENVO:00000447); feature: deep chlorophyll maximum layer (ENVO:xxxxxxxx); material: "saline water (ENVO:00002010), including plankton (ENVO:xxxxxxxx)" | depth 188 m
CTATAATCTAAAATAAATATTAGAAATTATATCCAGCTTTCACATACCAAAAAGCACCTTCAATGCCATATGGAGATGTTTCATAATAAATAGCTCCTAGAACATTTCCAGGAACATCCTCACCACGAGCACCAGCTGAACCATCTATTTTTAAAGCTTCTGTATCAAAAAGATTTTGTACGCCAGCTGTAATATTAAATTGATCGGTAAGTTGAACGCTTACAGAGGCATCCACTGTCCATTCTGCATCTGCATCGGTTCCAAACCAATCTGCATGAACTGCATAATATTCACCATACATATTAGCGCGAATAAATGAACTTACCTTATCACTCCAGGTTTGAGCAAGGGTAATAGTCATTCTGTCCTCAGGAAGACCTTCCTCCAAACGCTTAATTTTTGATGCGCCTGTTACAGCCCCTGCATTGGTAACCTCTGTTTCAGTGTGATTCCATGCAGCACTTATATCTGCATCAGCTCCAAATAATTCAGTACTGTAAACAGCAACAATGTCGTAGCCTGTTGTTTCAGTATCAAAATCATTTGTAAAGTAATTGACTTGGCCAATGAGTTCTGGGCTTGGAATTCCAGCTGCACCCATTGCGGCAACCTGAGCAGCTGTAGGAGCAGCATTGCTTGTTAAAGCAACCCTATCTTCAAGCTCAATTACAAAGAAATCAGCTGTAACTGATAAATCGCCAGCATCATATACCAGACCAAATGATGTGTTAGTGGCCTCTTCAGGCTTTAACTGACCAGCTCCAAGTTTGAAGCCAGGCAAAGTTTGAGCTTGAGTAAGTTGACCATCAACCAATGTTGTTTGAGTATTTACGACGTTAACCTGACCCTGAGTAGGTGCTCTGAAGCCAGTGCTTGTTGAAGCACGCCATGCAAGATTATCAGAAACTTGATATCTAGCATTAAGTTTAAAATCGTTTGTGTCACCAAAGGAAGTATAGTCCTCATACCTAAAAGAACCACCAAGCAAGAAATTATCATTAACTTGATTTTCTAAATCAACATATAAACCATAACTTCTTCTTGTGAAAGCACCTTGTGAATCAGGAGAAAATCCTGCAAAACCATGAGATCCTACATTAAATCCTTGAAGGGCATATTTCCCAGCTTTCCACGAGGCTTCATCGCCTGAAATAACTTCAAATGTTTCCTCTCTCCACTCAGCACCATATGCTATTGTCATAGAGTCAACTTCTCTTGTTAAATCAAAATTAAAGACTTTTTCCAGTTCAATATATGAACCAGTGTAAAAGTTACGAGGAGTGTCAGGACCCATAGATGGGTTTACTGTATTATTTAAACCAAAGTCAGCCTCATTTCGTCCAACAGATCCACTTAAATCATATGAATGACCGCTTAAGAAGCCACTTGTAATATCGCCTCTTCTACCAATAGTAAGAGAGGTATCTGTAATATTTCCGATAAATCTAGGAGTATAACCACCTGGTGCTATCTCATTCATTAAGAAACAGCTTGGATCAGCCATGATTGTATCTCTTAAGGCATAGTTAGAAGGATCAACTTGACCAGATGCTCCTGTTCCATATGCACAAGTTCCATCAACATTACCAACTGCTCTATAGTCACCAATTGTAAATACGCCACTTCTGCCGTCTGGATTACGATAGTAAAAGCCGCCATCTATATCTCTTTCTGAGTAATTTCCAAACATATATGACTCTGAACCATCACTATTTGTAACGCCTGAATTCATAAAAAAAGTGACGTCGTCATCAACAATAGGAGCCCCCCAGATTTGGCATGGATTTGCAACTGCGGAATTACCTCCAGCAACTAAGTCTGCACAATCTGGTCTTTGCTCACTTCTAGAAGTTGGATCAACCTGTCTGATCTGGAAACTGGTAGTTACAAAACCTTCCTCGCCAAGAGGCATACCATACTTACCAGCGATAACTGATGTATTTCCATCACCTTCAGTATATTCACCCATTTTGTAGGATAGGCTTCCACCCTCTGAAATATCGTCTAAAACAAAATTAATTACTCCTGCAATAGCATCAGAACCGTATTGGGCTGAAGCACCATCTCTTAAAACTTCGACTCTTTTAAGTGCTATAGCTGGAATAACAGAAATATCTGCTCCCTGAGATCCATCATTTACTCCACCACCTTGGAAGGCAATAACAGAAGCATGATGACGTCTCTTTCCATTTGTAAAAATCAAAGTAGCGTCTGCAGATAGTCCTCTTAAATTAGCAGGTCTAATCATACTTGCAGCATCACTGATTGGTTGCAAATGAACGTTTAATGATGGAATGCTGCCTTGAAGCTGCATTAATAAGTCATCGGTACCTGTTTTACTAATATCATCAGCACTTAGGACATCAACAGGAACTGGAGAACTGGATGCTGATCTAGGTTTACCTCGAGTACCAATGCTGATAACTTCCTCAACAAATTCGCTATCTTGAGCAAAAGTTTCAGTTGAAAGCAGTGAGCCTAATGCAAAAACAGTGATAAATGATAGCCTTGAAGCCATCTTAATAGCTTTTGTAAACATACTTTACTCCCTTAAAATAGAATATTTTTTTAAAAACAAGCTGCATTTATACACTAATTAAGAGCTTTAAGCTAAATTGTGTGTAAAAAAAAATTATATTTATAATCAATTCTCATCATTAGAATTAATTAACTCAAAATTTTTTGCGCCTGTAAAAGTTTTAATTGAAATAAAATGTATAATTTTTATACAAATATATATTTTGGAGAAACAATGAAATTTTTTACAAATCTTACAATATTAATCTTTTCATTAAATATTTTTGCGCTGGAAAATGTACACAATGCTTTGTCAATTTATACAGACAAACCAATATCTACCATTGGTCAAATTAAAGCTATGTTTGAAGGTCCTCTTGGTAAATATATGGGGAAACAAGTCTATGTATATCAAAATTTAATTGATGGAAATGATCCGGCTACACACTTAATTATAAATGAGTATGAAGATTATGATGCTTATCAAAAAGCAATTGACGCTACCACTGGAAAAGATCCAGAGGCAGGCTTTTGGTGGTATGTAACTCTTAATGAACTCTCCTTTAAACCTATTATGAATGGACAAGATCTTATACTAGCAAGCAATAACCGAGAAAATTGGGAAAAAAATATATATTTTATGGCAATAGGCTTGAATGTTTCTGATTCTAAAAGATATAAAGATGCTTGGGTAAAAATGTCTGATAAAACTAAAAATTTTATTCCAAATGGATCTTCTTGGTTATCTCAGTCTTATGGTGGATCATCGCCCGTTACTCATAATGTTCTTCTTGGCGCTAATACTTATAGCGATTTAATGGAGGGATTAAACAAAATTTATGCCTCTGAAGCTTTTGAAGAATTTGTTAAAGAAGCTCGTCCTGTTAGTAAAGTTATAAGCAGAGTATCATCTAAGAGAATTGCAACATTTAATAAAAAGAATTAATCATGAAAAACTTAAAAACAAAAATTTTATTTCTATTGTTTATCACTTCTTCATGCAGTGAAGGAGTTAGGGTAGAAGGCTATATTGATCGATCTGGTGAAAATTTAAAAATGGCCCAGGCTTGGATTGATAATCTTCTTATTAATGATTTAGATGCCGTAAGAGATCTAATGCATGAAGATTTTTCATTTATGTATATGGGTTTAACTGAAAATGAAGATGGAGTTTATGGCAAAGGAGGAATTTCATATAACAAAGATGCATTCTTCAGTGATTACTGGCCAGTTGTTGGCGAGTTGCTGCCAAATGGGATTTCTCTTAAAACAACTGAAGTAATTGCTGGAAGAAATGGAGTTGCTTTAGTTCAAGAAGGTGACGCTGAGGGAATTAATGGTGAATATGACAATAAGTACGTATGGATTTTTCAAATAAGAGAAAGGCTTATATATTCTGTAAGAGAATACAATAGCGACCTTTTAGTTGGAACTAGACTATATAAAAATAAATTAGTAGAAGAAAAATAACCTATCAAGAAATTCTTTATTTAATCAAAGATATATCTTCTGGGAGTAATAGTTCTGAGCCAATATTATCTACCAGTGGTTTTAAATGTTTAGCATATGGCTTCCATCGACCCATTCCAGACCTGTTGATTGGCTGTCTTACTTGCTCAGAGCTTGCTGTTCTTACAGATCTTTCTGTTTGATGAAATGAGATGCATTCTTCTTCAAATGGTAATTCAAGAAAATCTAACATTCTCCTTACCTGGCCTTCAAGATCATCAATTACATCCTCATTATTTACTCGCAAGATTTTATTTGGTAAAACCTTTTCCCAGTGATTCATCAACTTAACATAGCTATTATAGTAGCTGCCTGCTTCTGCAAGACCATAGGAAAATTCTTGACCTTGAGCAAATAATTGCTTGAACATACTAAAACAACAATCTAAGGGATATCTTCTTGCATCGATAATTTTTGCATTTGGCATAATCAAATGAATTAAACCAATGTGTCTAAAATTATTAGGCATCTTATCTGTAAACATAGGTGCATCTTTTCTATGCATCATCGTTTCATCTATATATTTTTTTCCAAGCATCTCTCTTTGTTCAAAAGTTAATGTCTTCATACTTTTTGGATAATTTCCTAATTTGCCATAAATATCATCCCCTCTTAGACTTTGAGCAATTGACAAAATATTTGGAAGTTCGAGAGTTCCGTCAACCATAGAGTGAGATGCTAGAATTTGCTCAACAAGAGTTGAACCGGCTCTTGGAAGGCCTAATATAAATATTGGATCTCTTACAAGATATCCTCCTTTACCAAGTTCTTCAAAAAAATCTCTATTACAAACTTCAATCTGTGCATTTAGTTCTTGGTCCATTCTTTCAATAGAGTATTTGCTTTGCTCATTTTTAATTTTATTACCTTTTTCTAGATGAAAAAAAGCTTCATCAAACTCACCTATTGATTCACAGGCTTGGGCAAGAGCAAAATGAAAATAAGATTTATCTCTCAATGATAAATCAACTCGTTTAACATTGTCCCTCATATACTTTAGTTCATCAGAAGAAAATGAATAAGTTTTTAAATTAGCAAGTGAAAAGAAAGCTTCACCATGATCTGGTTTGATTTTATATGCTGATTTATAACTCTCTATTGCTTGATCAGTTTGTCCTAAAGTCTTTTGAGCATGACCTTTTGATGTAAATGAACTAAAGTTATAAGGATTTTTTTTCAATATTTTATCTAATAGCTTTATTGCCTCCAAATGATCGCCATTTTGCATTATTTCACTAGCCTTTTGAGCTTGATATGTTTGATTATCTGGATACTGATCACACAAAATATTTACTTGTTCCAAGGTCTGAGAAAATTTTTGTTTTTTTCTAAGGATTTGAGCATATTTCATCCTTAGCTCGCCATCTTTGGGTTTAAACTCAACAGCTTTTTCAAGTAAAAATTCGGCATCATCAAAATAACCCAATCGATTCGCAATTTCTGATAAAAGTGACATTGCATATGTATGGGTAGGATTTTGTTTTAAAAATGCTCTACATTTTGTCTCAGCCAACCCCAATCTTCCTTCATTCATTATCTGATCAATATATAGTAGTGCAGGAGGTAGAGATTGAAGTTTTTCTATTTGTTGACCTGCATGTTCAGCTGCAGGTTGGTTCTTATTTTTTGTAAAGTATTTATAAAGAAAATTCCATGATGCTAAAAGAGCTGGATTTAATTCGCATGCTTGTCTGTAATGAATTACAGATTTAGCTTCATCTCCCATGTCTCTATATATGTGTCCTAATTCCTGATATGCGCGTCCCATATCAGGAGCATTTGACAATAGTTGCTCGATATAATTTTTGGAGTTATCAAAATTTTTTAAATATCTTTCTGAGACAGATGCAAGATATAGAGCATCAATATTATTCGGATGGTCTTTGAGAATTATTTCAAATAGATTTATTGCTTCTTTAAATCTATTTTCCTTAACAGCTTGCGTTGCTTCACTTAAATCAACTGAAAGAGTTGTGTCATTTTGATTCAATTTATCTTCCTTCATATTTTAAAAATAATTGTAGCGATTTATATTTTCGCATAAAAATAAAAAGGGAGCATGAGCTCCCTTTTTATTCTTTTTCTTAGTGATTAGAAGCTTCGTTTAAATCTCAAGCCTAATGTAGTTGGTCTAATGACTGCAACTCGCATTCTATCAAAAACATAATTATTACTTATTTCTGCTCTTTCATCAGTAACGTTATCGATATAAAGCTCTGCTAGCCACATATCATTGCTTATGCCAGCTCTTATATTCAAATAGCTATAACTATCTTGTTGAGCTTTGTTAGGCTCAATAATATCAGAGTAACTTTTATCTGAAAAAACTAACTGAGCTTGCCAATGACCCATATTTCCTGAAGACATGCCCCATTCTTTTCTTAGTGCAACATTGCCTTGCATTCCAGGGGCAAAAGCTAACTCCTTACCAACTTTAACATCAGTAGAAGATGTCAGAGTTTCAGTAATTTCACTATCTAAAAGTGAGAATGCCCCAGATACCATTAGCCCATCAACATCGGGATAAAAGACAAAGTCCCCTTCAAGACCAGTAATTTCTGCATCCGCTGCATTATCGGAGAAGAACAAATTAGCAATACTTGGATCAAATATTGAAGTTTGAAGTCCTGAAATATCAACTCTAAATAAACTTCCATTAAACCTTAGTTGGCCATCATTTGAAACGGACTTCCAACCAAATTCATAGTTAGTTACTTCATCTGATTCAGTTGTTGCAGGAACAGTATAACTTCCATCAGTGGCTTGATAGCCAGCAGGACGATTTAACAAGCCAGGTCTAAAGCCTTCTGACCAAGTAACATAGTACATAAGGTCATCAGATGGATTCCAAGAATAAGTTACTTTTCCAATCACTCCATCAGTTTCTGCTTTATCTGGATAATCCATTGCATCAAGTGTTGGATTGCCCGAGCTTCCTCCAGGACCGTTAAACTGTTGTGATAAATTGGTTCCAAATCTTTGTTGGTCTCTTTGAGTTGCACCTCCTAAGAAACCTGTCGCAAATGATGAGTTAGCACTTCCCTCTAAATCAACCTCAATATCGTACCAACGAGCACCTACGGTTAATTCAGAAGTGTCTGAAATATCTATACTCAACTCACCAAATATACCTTTCTGTTTATCAGTTCTTTTAATATCATTGACGAACATTACAGGAGGCATATATGGACCTCTGCCTGAGTGCCAACCTGCACCACCATGCTCTCTAGATTTACCTGCAAGAGGAATGCCAGTAACTGATATATCTGTAAGTGCATAATTAGGTCCATAACCTATATCACTTACCGCAGAACCTGGATAAGTAAACATATTGTGCTCTAAAAGTTCTAAATCACTCATGAAAGCTCCAGCTGTAAGGCTCATTGTGTCACTGATAGGAGCATTGATTCTTAGCTCATGAGTTTGAACTGTTGTATCGGTTTCGGAATCAACATATAAATCTGGAGCACCACAATCTCCCGTAGGAACGTTACCAGGTGCATAAGTAGTATATGTTACATAGTAATCACAAATGTAATATGGTAAATAACCGCCAACAAAAAGATAATCTGTATAATCGACAATTTGATCTGAATGTCTGTCTGTATATGCTCCAGCATAAACAACTTCAAGGTCACCAATTGAGCCTTCAAGAGTTAAGCTTACATTATCAAATTCATCTTCAAGGTGATCATCATGATATCTTTGAATTTCAAGATCGCCTAATGTTGGATCTGTAAAAAAGACGCCATCGGATTCAATTGTTTGGTTCGCAACACTTATTAACGCATCCCAATTATCATTTAGCTCTGCCTTAATACTTGCTCTAAAACCTTCATAAGTTGAAGTATTTACATCTTCTTCAACAATCGCATTAGCGCTCGGCATTACAACGTTTGTTAAGTCAGCATTAGCTCTCCAGCCATCTCTAATTGCGCCAACAGGATAACCATTTGATCTCATAGTACCTGCAGGTCTCCATGCACCTGACATACTTACATCAACTGACCCTGCAACTTGATCAATGTAACCACCTCTTCTATCTCTATAAGCAACGAATCTCAAAGCTGAAGTATCACTCAGGGGAATATTAGACATGTATTCAACCTTAGAACCCACATCGCCATCAGGCATGTATCTTGTTTCAACTTCTAAGCTGCTTGCTGACTCTCCTATTACAGGTTTATTTGTGATCATTCTTACAACACCAGCTTGCGAGCTAGCACCAAACAAGGTGCCTTGTGGTCCAGATAGAACCTCTATTCTAGAAACATCAGCTGCATAAACATCTAGGTTTCTTCCAGGCTGAGCTAGCGGTTGCTCATCAAGATAGAAAGATACATTTGGGGCTAAACCTCCAACACCTGCAGTTGTTAAATTGGGAGTAGTTGAGGCAAGACCTCTGATATAGATAGTGCTTGTGCCAGGTCCTGCTCCACCAGCTGTTACACCAGGTAACTGCAATAAATAGTCCTCAAAAACGTTAATGCCCTTTTCCTCAAGAGTTTCTTCTCTTAATGCATTAACTGAAAGCGGAACATCCTGCAAACTCTCACTTTTCTTTCGTGAGGTAACAACAACCTCTTCTATTGTTGCTTGAGTTTGAGCAGATATATATCCACTATATGCAGAAGCATTTATGATTGCTAATGCAGATATAGCCGAAATAAATTTACCACTAAGATTTTCAAATGTCTTTTTGCTAAAAGCATTTTTTGTAAAATTTTTTATAACATTTATCATGATTCCCCCCCAAAAGGATCAATTTTTAAAAAAAGAAAGTCTTTTAAACCAAGCTTTCTAAGCAATCTTGACTTAAATTAGTTTTTAACTTAAATAAAGATACATTTAAACCTTAACAAATGAGGGTGCAAATTATAAGCAAATATTAAAAAAACACGCTTTATTTTATAAAAAGAGCAATTTTTACCCTTTTTAAGTAGACTCTATTCACAATGTTTAAAAAAATTGCTCCGAAACGCTTTTTATTTTCAATATTTCTGATTTCTGCTTTTATTGGGCTCACGCTTTTTAATCTAAATGAGGCTGATAAGTTATTTGCATTAATCCAAACTCAACTCTCTGATAACCTTGGGTGGCTAATTATTCTTCTTGCAAATGGTTTTTTAATATTTGTTATCTTTCTTGCTTTTAGTAAACATAAAGGTTTAATTCTTGGAGGCCCAGAAGCAAAACCCGAATTTTCAAATATTAATTGGATAGCAATGCTGTTTAGCGCAGGCCTAGGTGTTGGACTATTGTTTTATGGAGTTGCTGAACCAGTTCTTCATTTCAGCTCAGATTCGATACATAAAGATGGTTCATCCTTTTCAGATAAAGCAAATTTATCGATGAATCTAGCCTATCTTCATTGGGGATTTCATGGTTGGGCAATCTATGGAATAGTTGGATTATGTTTTGCTTACTTTACCTATAATAAAAATTTGCCATTCCGTGTCAGTTCTTTTTTCTCTGGATCATTTACAAAAAATATCTGGGGTAGAGTTTCACTGGATGTCATAGCAATAATTGCAACAATATTTGGTATAGCTACATCTCTAGGCCTTGGAGCAAATCAGATTAATTCAGGCCTAGGATATATGGAAGTTCTTGAAGAGAGCTTTATAAGCACTATTGGAATAGTAATTGTTATAACCTTAATGGGTCTTACTAGCGTAATTTTAGGGCTTAAAGTTGGCATTAAGAGACTGTCTCAATTAAATATAATTTTGTGTGCTTTTTTGTTGTTGGTTATATTTTTTGGAGGTCCAACAAGTTACATACTAGATGGGCTTGTACAAAATTTAGGCTCTTATCTTCAAAATTTATTGATTTTATCAACCAATACCAATGGATATTTAGACTCTTCTTGGCAAAATGGATGGACTCTTTATTATTATTCTTGGTGGTTCGCATGGTCGCCTTTTGTTGGATTATTTATCGCTAGGATTTCTTATGGCAGATCCATTCAAGAGTTTTTAATCGGCGCTGTTCTTATTCCATCTTCTATAGTTTTTTTATGGATGGGAATTTTTGGCAACGCTGCTCTCTATCAAGAATTCATAGAACCTAATTCCTTGAGCGCTGCAATTAACAATGATATTGCTGTCTCTTTGTTTGTTTTTTTAGAACAATTTCCATTTTCAAAATTTCTAATGGGGCTAGCAATATTAATTATTCTTACCTTTTTTGTTACATCTTCAGACTCCGGAGCTTTGGTCACTTCAATGTTAACTGCAGCAAAAAAAGAAAATACTAAGGATGATCCGCCAATGATATTAAGAGTTATATGGGCAATATCGCTTGGAGTTATTGCAATTGTACTTTTGGCTGGAGGTGGTATTGGTGCACTCCAAACATCAGTTATTGTTACTGGAGTTCCATTTGCAATACTTGTTTCCTTTGCTGCAAGAAGCCTATTAAAAAACCTCAATCAGTAGTTAGTTAAATTCTAAATTATTTGGCATCAAAATTGCTTAATAATGAGCAATTACGGAGTCAAAATGCTTGAATATTTAAATAGAATTATTAACTTTTGTAACGATTATCCCTCATGGTCAGCAGCATTTTTTATTTGCGGCTTTATCATTGGTGAAATTTATTTTTAAAATCTCTCATTCTAACCATTCATTAATCGCCCTGCCTATTTCGTTAGGTGAGTCTTCTTGAATGAAATGTGCTCCCTTTACGGTTATCTCAATTTGATTTTTCCATTTTCTACAAATCTCTCTTTGCCGACCCACTAAAATTGTTCCTGGCTCAGCATTTATAAAAAGTTTTGGCAGATCATTTTCAGACATCCATTTTTCATATGAAGAAACTATTTTTACCATTTCTGGTGGCTCGTCATTTATAGGAATATGTCTTGGCCAATCCAATGTAGGACGTCTGGCAATTGCTTCTTGAAAGGGTCTTCTATATTCATTCATTTCCTCATC
>CESD01273988.1_pt1 | contig 10916 bp, 8 predicted proteins | sample 531191 | NCBI WGS metagenome assembly CESD01 (sample SAMEA2622021, study PRJEB7988) | marine metagenome | biome: marine biome (ENVO:00000447); feature: deep chlorophyll maximum layer (ENVO:xxxxxxxx); material: "saline water (ENVO:00002010), including plankton (ENVO:xxxxxxxx)" | depth 188 m
CGCAGATGCTGGAAATACTGCTAAAGTCGTTTATATGACTGATAGAGATTCACAAAATGGTTGTTCGATACTTGTTACAAATATGTCTAATGAATTGTCTTTTGGAATTGGAGATATTGTTAAAGGAGATGATTCAGGTGCGAATGGGACAATTTCAGATGTTACTAATTACGATTTTACAGATACTAATCTCAGTGTTTTAACGGATGGTGTTACTGCAGGTATTTTTAATATTCCAAAAGGAAAGTTTTCAGGTACAGATAATCTTTTTAGATTATGTGATGACCCTGATAATATAACATCATTGACAACTTCAGTTGCAGAATTGCCATATTATACAAAAGGTGTATTAGATACTGTAAACGAAACAGGTATCGTTTCGACAAGACCGATGATAATTAGAAGAGAGGATGTCACTGATGAAAGAGTCACTAAAGTAACTACTGATACTAGACAATCGGTTTCCACTAAATGGTACAATCCAATGGCTCAGTCATTTTTTATTGACAAGAATCAATATCCCTCTGGTCTGTTTTTAGATAGTATTGTATTATTTTTCAATAGAAAAACAACGGCTGTTGGTAGTAATGTTCCGGTAACTTTACAGATTAGACCTATGATTAATGGACTTCCTAGTTCTTCTTTAGTTGTGCCTGGCTCAGAGGTTGTTTTATCACCTGCAAAAATTACTGCAAATACAAGTGTTCCTGTTGCAAATAGTTCAGGAGGTTTTCCTGAAGCTACATTAGGAAATTCTTCAACTGCTAACAGGAGTGCATTAGATATAGGCTCTAGAACTATTTTTAAGTTTGATTTTCCAGTATTTTTGACTCCTGATGAATATGCAATTGTATTGATGACTAATAGTAGTCAATATCAAATTTACGGTTTTGAACTCGGTGCCAAGCACACAGGAACTGATAGAAAAGTCACAAAACAACCTTATATAGGTTCTTTTTTCAAACCTTCAAATGCTGGTTTATGGCAACCAAAAATAGACGAAGGTTTAATGTTTCAGGTGAACAGGTGTGAATTTACTTCTGCGAATGGTTATGCTAGATTTGATAATTTTGTAACTTCTCAGTCAAATACAACATCAAACGTTGTCATGGATTCGTTCAAATTGGTTTCTGACACGGTTGAATTTAAAAATACCTTTTCTGAATTTAAATATTACATAACCGATAAAGATGCAGAAGTCAAAGATTCCGCAATAAAATTGACTCCCAATAAAAATTTAGATTTAAAAAAGCAAAAACAAATTACTTTCACTACAGATACAACAAATACTCAGTATCAAAATTCTTTTCAGATGAATGTGTATTTTGAAACTAATGATAATTTAATAAGTCCTGTATTGGATACGAATAAATTCAGTGTAATATCAATCGAAAATGATATCAATAACGGAAGTCTTTCTAATTCTGATATTGTTGTAACTAATTTTGGTTCAGGTTATGATTCGGATGTTTATTCTTTAAGTGATATAAATCAAGGACCTAATACTAAAGTGTTCACCGTTTCATCTCCTGATGTGGGGGATAATGTGGCAACATTAGGTTGTAATGTTCATTCGAATGGTTCCATAAATCAAGTTTTTGTAGTAAATGGCGGAGCAGGATATTTAACGACTCCTGGTGTTACCGTGAATGATGGAGGTCCTGACGATTCCTTAGAAGAAACTCCAGTCGAAGGAACAGGATTGGTCGTAAATGTCATAGGCGAAGGGGCCAAAGGTGAAAATATGACAACTGCGGACAAAACACATTCTAGAGGCGGTAATTTGAGAACGAGATATATAACACGAAGAGTAACTTTAGAAGAAAATTTCGATGCTAAAGATGTTCGTGTATATGTCAATGCGTATAAGCCAAGAGGTGCAGACATACATGTTTACTATAAAATTCTATCTGATTCGGATGTTGAACCATTTGATGAAAAACCATATGTTTTAATGCAACAAGAAACCGCTACTTCTTCCTTTTCATTAAATGAGAATGATGTAAAAACATTTACATTCAGAACAAAAGACCAATTTGTTTCTTATACTGATTCAGAAGGACAAAAATATAATGACTTTAAAACTTTTGCGATTAAAATAGGGTTTACACTAAATCGAGGTGACCAAACAACATTTATTGGTATACCTAGAGTTTCAGATGTCAGAGCAATTGCATTAGACAGTGTAGGTATTCCATAATGAAAGTATTTACCGATGACCCTCGTTATATCAGAGACATGAGTTCTAATGCAATATTGGCAAAAGATTTTAAAGAATTGCAAAAACATAGAATTAAATTAAAACAAATTAATGATTTGAAAACTGATACAAGAGAAATAAATAATTTGAAGATAGAAATTGCTGAAATAAAAAATATGATGTCTATTATTTTAGAAAAATTAAGTAAGGAAAAAGATGGCTCTGTCTGATACCACCATTATTGATATTGAATTAACGGATACGTTTGAGACATGGAGAACCAGAACTAATAGAATTATTACATTGGTAAATGAAAGTGCGGATGAAGACCCATTCACTTCACTGGTATCTGCTAATTCTGAAGGCGGTTTTTCTATAAATGCGGTTCAAAGTAATGTTGCTACATTAACTCAATTAGCAAGTTCAAATTTAACCATCACCGGTGCAACTTCAAGGGTAAATTTTTCAGGAGCGAATACCCAATCATTGGGTAATGTTCATCAAGTTCATGTTTTGGGCGGATTAATAATAACTGGTTCTAATCCTGATAGTTCGATATCGAATACACAAATTAATAATTCAGAAATAAATCTAAATGGTCAAAAATTAAAAGCCAATGGAGCATCTTCAATAGATTTTGCAGGAGCTACAATACAAGATTTAGGAACTGTACAATTTTTAAAAGTAACGCCTTCTGAAGCCGGGGCCAGTGGGGGCGAGTTATCTGGAATTAACGTAATATCGAATACTTCTTATACCTCTAATTTGAGATTGAATGGAGGAGCTCATACATTTGATGGCGCAGAAGTTCAGGGAGGAAATTTTTACGGATTATCAATTTCCAATTCTGCAATAAGAACGACTAATATTACAATGAGTACTGGTGCTACTTTTATTGCGAATACCGGTGTTATATTAGGTTCTGATGTAACAAATTCTAATGTTGCCATTGGTCATTTTCCTGAATGGAGTGGTGCGGCAAATAGAATTCCAACAAGCTCTAGCGGAAGGTTACATGTACGTAGTATGTTTTCTAAAACAGGAGATGCTACAACAACACCTAGTTCCGACGGGGCCGAAATTGTAATTGAGGGCAATACTACAGTAGGTATGACTCTTCTTGCGAATTCCGCATCAAATAGTCATATTATTTTTGGAGATGAATTAGATTCCGACAAAGGTTTTGTAAAATATGAAAATCAAAACGATTACATAGTTTTTGGAGCAAAAGAAACACAATCTAAAATGAGAGTTCAAAATGATGGCGGTGGTTCAATGCAAATTGCCGGTGCTAATACTTTTGAATCAATTGCCGGTAAAATGCACATCTATCAAGGTTCAAATGATGGATTAGATGCCCTTTACATTCACACAACCGATGGTGATAAGAGAGCTATTCATTTGAATTTGGAATCAGAAGATGCGAATGCAGTAGAAATTTCTACAACGACATTGACTTCTGGACATATGATGACGTTAGAGTATGGAGCATCAACAACATCTTTTACTGGTTCAATGTTAAACGTAAATGACAATAACCAAGAATTAGGTCAAAGAAAATTAGTTAGTGTGGTGCAGGACCATAGAGATGCCACAGGAACAAAAACATTATATTTACAGAGTGATGGAGGTGAGTTATTAGATTTAGTTCAGAATAGAGAAGATAAAATTGCTATTAGATTGACTGCAAATTCTACTACATCTAATGTTTCAGATTATTTTATGGACACATTGACAACTGGAACCGGTTTTCATATTTCTAGTGATTCTGATAATCATTCATCTAATCTTGTCAGTCTAATAACAAATTCTACAAGTGCTACGGCCACTACATTATCGATTAAAAATATATCTACGACAAATCAAAATTTGATTAGTGTGGCAAATGGTACTAGTTCTGTTATGTTGATGGAAACCGGTGGAAATATTGGTATCAATAATAACGGACAACAAGTTAAAATATTGGCGGCAAACGGTAGTTTGATGCTACAACAAGCAACGGTTCCATTGCATAAGTTACACCTGCATGGAACACTTGGTGTTGAAAACGAATCTATTTTTAATGCTGACATGAGAATAAATGCTAATGTCACAATTCAAAATGGTTTAGATTCAATGTTAATTATCGATTCGCCTGATGTTGGTTCTGCCACATTAGCAATCGGTGAAAATGCAGATACATCTGGTCACCAGGCATTTTATGTGACATATCCTGTTGGAGATGGCTACACTTATTTAGGTATGGGAGCATTAGATTTTCAAAGTAGAATACCTTTAAATTACGCATTTAGATTGAATGGTTTTAATAATGACATATTAATGACAGGAGACGTAGAATTACAAAAAGGATTAACTGTTAACAATGATGTTACAGTTAGTCAAGGTAACATAACATCGAATGGAACATTTTCCTTAACAGGAAATGCCTATATTAATAGTAATACGGTTATTATAGAATCTGTTAATGGAGTAGGAAGCACGAGAGTTGATGATGTATTGACAACAACAGGTAATACAAACATACAGGGACAATTAAACGTTGAAACCGCAAACACAAGATTGGGGTCAAATTTAACAGTTGTCGGTAATACAGTTTTTGAGCAACATGTCACTGTATCAAACACCGCAACTTTTAATGAAACTGTAACTTTTAATGAACATGTTTTTGTAAACACTACTATGAACGTGGCTAATAATATTATAATGTCAGGTTCAAATGTTTATATCTCCGAAAGTGATTCTGTAACAACGGTAGTTGGTGAAATGAATGTAGATAGTAAAATGGTTATGAATGGAGCTAATGTTTATATTTCTAATCCTAATGGAAAACTTGAAGTATTAGGTTCAACAAAATTAAACAACTTGGAAGTTACGGGTGATGTAGGAATGCCAGACATAAGTGTGTCTGGTAACGTTCAATTTGGTTCACATTTAGTAGGGACGAGCCCAACCGCAAATAGTGTTATTAATGGTAAATTTAATGTTTTGGGTAATACTTCAATAGGCACGGATGTTATATCGGTAACGATTGATGGAAATGATAATAAAAATACTGTAGTTAAGGGTAATACACTTTTCGGAGGGGTTGTATCAATAGCATCCGAATTAAATGTTACAACATCAAATACGAGAATAGGTAAAGATTTAATTGTTAATAAAAATCTTTATGTTTCAGGAAATACAGAAATATCTGGTAATGCCGTTATTGATGGTGTTTTAAGTGTGAGTGATGGAGACATTGTTGGTAGTGATAACTTGACAATATCAGGGAATATGGACGTAGGCGGCTCAAATGTGATGTTTAGTTTTGGAGGTTCATCCGGTAACGTTGCTATTATGAGTAATCTCTATGTTGAAAATGATGCAAAAATTCAAGGAGGATTGAGTATTAGTGGCGGTGATGTGACGGCTTCAGATGATTTAAATATAAAAGGTGATTTAGATGTAGTAGGAGACTCAAATTTAAGTGACGTTTCATCTAATGGAAGTTTTACTGTAAAAGGAACTGTAAATTTGGTTGATGATGGAACTGGTGCAGTACTGTCGGTTAGTAAAGTTGGAACGATTAGGTCTGCTTCAGTAACCGGTAGTCTATCTGTTTCTGGTGATATGAGTGTTCAGGGAACTACGAGTTTTGGTACGGCAACTTTTACCAGTTTAACAGCAACAACTTTAACCACTACATCATCACTCATATCGCAAGGGACCGGAACATTCAACGGGTTATCTTCAACATCGGATATAACATCAACAGGAAACATCAATGCAAATGGTGTTAAATGCAGGTTACCTGTATATGATGCCTCTGGTGCTTTACTAAATGCCGCATAAAAGAGATTAAATGTCGAAACCATCATCTAGAGAACAATTAAAGCAATATGCTTTAAAAACATTAGGTAAACCTGTTATTGAAATAAATGTCGAAGATGACCAATTAGAAGATAGAATTGACGAAGGTTTACAATATTTTCAAGAATATCATTTCGATGGTATTGAGAAAATGTATCACATTCATAGAATCACTGCATCGACATTAGGAATATCAGGTAACACTGTTGCATTTAATGATGGTGAAACTATAACAGGCGGTACATCAAATGCGACCGCAGTAGTTCATTCATCGAATAGCACTTTTATCGAATTTAAAAAACATAAAGATACAAATGAAATCGCAAACAATGTAATCTCTTCATCTTTTCAAAATGCAGAAACTATAACGGGAGGAGATTCTGGTGCAACGGCTACGGCAGGAACTGTAACATTTGGCGATGTTGATAATCATTACATACCTTTGACCGATTCTATTACAGGTATTGTAGGAATTTTTGATATACAAGATACGGGTGGTAAATCTAGTAACATGTTTTCTTTTCGTTATCAGTTTCACTTAAACGAAATGCCATATTTAACATCAACTTCTATAGTCAATTATAGTATGTCAATGCAACATTTACAATTGTTGAACGACATGTTTGTTGGTAAAAAACCTCTTAGATTTAACAGACACCAAAATAGACTATTCATAGATTTAGATTGGGAAAACGAAGACTTGAAACCTGATGAGTACGTTGTGGTAGATGCTTATAGAATAGTTGACCCAGAAACATTTAATGATGTATATAATGATATGTTTCTCAAAAGATATATAACCGCACTCTTCAAGAGACAGTGGGGTGCTAATTTAATCAAATATCAAGGCGTTTCTCTTCCTGGTGGTATAACACTTGACGGTAGACAACTTTTTGAAGATGCTCAAAATGAAATACGTGAAATTGAAGAGCAAATGCAAACAAGATATCAACTACCAATTGACTTTATGGTCGGTCCGGGATAATGCCTACAAATCCATATTTCAATCATCTTTCGAGCGTTTCTGAACAAAATCTTCATCAAGATTTAATTATCGAATCGATAAAAAATTTTGGTATTGATGTTTATTATATGCCTCGTACTTTAAATAATCTAGATAATATCTACGGTGAAGATACAATATCTTCCTTTGAAAATGCTCATCTTATTGAAATGTATATAAAAACAATAGATGGTTTTGAAGGTGAAGGAGATTTTATATCTAGATTTGGTTTAGAGATTAGAGACCAAGTTGTTTTTTCAGTCGCAAGACGTAGATTCAATAATTTAGAATTAACTGATTATGTCAGACCAAAAGAAGGTGACTTAATTTTTTTACCTCTAAATAAAAAACTTTTTGAGATTAGATTTGTTGAGCATGAATCGTATTTTTATCAATTCGGACAATTACCAATATTCGATTTAACTTGTGAATTATTTCAATATGATGACCAGTCTATCGACACTGGTGTTGAAGATATAGATGAAATAGAAGATACATTAGCCTATTCGATACAATTACAGATGGGTAGTGGTAATGGAAATTATATTGAAGATGAATATGTTTATGTTGGAACTGATGAGGCAACTGCAAACACAAAAGCAAAAGTTATATCTTGGAATACCGCAGATTCAATGTTAAAAATTACAGATGTAGTAGGAACTTTTTCTGCCACATCGAATGTAGTAGGTAATACAAGTGGGGCATATTATTCGTTACAGACAACACCGAATACTCAAGAATTTATTAATGATTCTAGTGCTAATAATGTTGGGTTTGAAACTGAGGCCGATAGTATTATTGATTTCTCAGAAACAAATCCATTTAGTGAAGCGAACCCTTAGGTCTTTATGACTTCAGGTAAAACTGTAATCATACCATTTACTAATTTTTCTTTTGTTACATTATCAGATTGTGTATATTCAACTTCATATACATGAAGTCCTTCAGTCATTGCTCCTGTTAAAGTGGAGTTTGCTGAAATAGTGACATTGCTACCTGTTAATGCGGTTGTAAATGTCAATATAAAAGATGCATTAGTTGTGGTATAATTTTTTTTCATTTGTGCGGAACACGTTCCTGTATCAATAGATACGTTGAAACTGTTCTCATCTTTTGCGGTGAAAGTTTTCTCAAAACTTGCACCTTGATACATGGTAAGATTTTGTCCTTGAGTTTTTAATTGAATAGCCATACTATTATTTATATAAACTAAATAATAGTGATATAATTTTATTGGAGAAATATGTTAGGTCAAACTTATTACCATCAAACGATACGAAAATATGTCATATTGTTCGGCACACTATTTAATGATTTAAGTGTGCATAAAAGAAATTCTTCTGGACAAATCGTATCCAAAATAAAAGTCCCAATAGCATATGGTCCTAAACAAAAATTTATAACACGAATAGGACAAGACCCTTCAATAAATCGAAAAGTCGCCATACAGTTGCCTCGTATGGGTTTTGAAATGACTGCCATAACATATGACCCTACTAGAAAATTAAATACGATGGGTCAAAGAGTTCATAAATCATATGCTAATGGTGCTCCATCAATTAAAAAAATGTTTAATCCTGTACCTTATCTTTTTAATTTTTCTTTATTCGTTTTTGTTGATAATGCAGAGGACGGTACTCAAGTACTTGAACAAATATTACCTTTTTTCACTCCAGAGTTCACTACTACAATAAATGTATTGACCGAAATGGATTTGAAATTGGATGTTCCTCTAATTATCAATGGTGTAGGAAATGAAGATGTTTATGACGGAGATTTTTCTACGAGAAGAACAATAATATGGACAATAGATTTTACACTAAAAGGATACATTTATCCTGAGATAAAAAGTGGCTCTAAGATTATAAAATCAATAGATGTTTCGTTTAGAGACATGGATGCCAAAACAACTAGTTCCGGAGAGTTATATAATTTTGCACTTGAGAGTTCAACGAATTTTAGTCCACAATTTTTAAAATTAGAAAGTAATACAGAAGGACAACCGGGTACGTTTTTACTTGAGAGTAGTGCTTCAGGTCTATCTGCAGGTAATATTATAAGCAATGTAAACGTTACCGAGTTTGGAGGAGAAGGAGTTGACCAAATGGGTAGAGATGATATACAAACTAATGTAACAATTACACCATTCAATCCATATGCCGATTATAATGAGGATACAGGACAGTTTACACAATGAAAGACTTTGAAGATAAACTAAATGAGTTGTTGGAATTACCAACAAACATAGTTGAAAAACCTGCACCCGAAAGAATTAAGGTCGAGTCTAATAATTTGGATATTGAAAGTGATTATCAATATGCTCGTGAAAATATTTACAATGTAATAGAACGTGGTCAAGATGCTATAGATGAATTATTGCAAGAAGCGAGAGATAGTGGTAATGCAAGAATGTTTGAAGTATTAGGACAACTTATAAAAACAGTTGGTGAGCAGAATCAAAATTTAGTCAACATCCATAAGCAAATAAAAGATATCAAAAAAGAAGTGAAAAATGTTCCTGAAAAAGTTACAAATGCTTTATTTGTGGGAAGCACTGCCGAGTTGCAAAAATTGGTTAAAGGAAAGAAAGACGAATAATGGCAGGTGCTCAATTTGAAAGACAGGAAATTGGTTTGATTAATGCCGTTAATAGTGGGTATGGCGGAAATAATGGTACACCATTTACTTTAATAGGAGTCAATGGTATTAGCATACAAAATTGTATCAGTGCTGAAAAATATGAAGGAAGAAGTACGGCAGGAACAGAACCTTATACTGATGTAATCATAAATGTTAGTGGAAATAAATCTATCAATATATCTAATAAAGGAGATAGCGCTCCTTCAATTGCTGGAGGAGGTATTGAAGGACTTGAAACGGCCGTACCTGGATTGACAAAAAAATTTCTAGAGAGTGCATTATCTGAATATAAAAAAAGAGGATTTATAGAAGGCATGTCTAATGTTCCCGATATGTATGGAAAAGTAAGTAATAATTTAAAAGAAAAAATTGTAGTAGGTAATGTTAGTATGGGAGGACCTATCCATTACATGTACATCGGACCTATGGATGTCACATTTAATCAATATGGCTCTAATGTTAAAGTTAATGGCAAATTATTCGAAGCAAAAAAATATGCAAAAGATAATGATTTATATTTGAGACTCAGAAAAAGAAGAGCTGACCAACCTTTAGTTTTAAATGAAAAAGATAGTAAAGGTCTGCCCTTAATTTTAGGCAGGTCTCCAAGCAGAGGGGACAAAGGCAGAAGAATTGTAACAGTAAAAAAACCACCTCTTAATGCAATAGTTGTAGATATATAATGCCAAGTGATAATTATTTAGGAAATCCTTTATTAAAGGCCGCATATGTTAATTTAGAGTATGATGAAGATACTCTTAAAGAATATGTGACCTGTTCTCAAGACCCGGTTCATTTTTCAAAAAATTATGTAAAAATTGTACATGTTGATAGAGGACTTGTGCCTTTTGATTTGTATGACTATCAAGAAGAGATGGTAAATACATTTCACAACAATCGTTTTGTGATATGTAAAATGCCCAGGCAGACAGGTAAATCTACAACTATCGTATCATATCTTCTTCATTATGCTCTATTCAACGAGCAATCAAACATTGCAATTCTTGCTAACAAAGGGTCTACTGCGAGAGATATTCTTGAACGACTCAAAACTGCTTATGAAAATTTACCCAAATGGCTTCAGCAAGGAGTTGTGGTTTGGAACAGAGGTAATATCGAGATTGAAAATGGTAGTAAAATTATGGCCGCATCTACTTCATCATCTGCGGTTCGTGGTTCTTCTTTTAATATTATTTTTATGGACGAGTTTGCCCACATCGACCC
>CESD01273987.1_pt1 | contig 10912 bp, 13 predicted proteins | sample 531191 | NCBI WGS metagenome assembly CESD01 (sample SAMEA2622021, study PRJEB7988) | marine metagenome | biome: marine biome (ENVO:00000447); feature: deep chlorophyll maximum layer (ENVO:xxxxxxxx); material: "saline water (ENVO:00002010), including plankton (ENVO:xxxxxxxx)" | depth 188 m
AGGTTAAGCCTTCAATGATAGATTTTATAAAATCATGTAAGAAAATTCAAATTATTCTTTGTTAAGACTCAAATCTTTAATAGCTGAAATGTAATTAAACAGTTCCTCTTTTACTTTTGGATATAAAAGAAACAAACCAATCATATTAGGAAAGACTAGAGCTAATATCATAGCATCAGAAAAAGTCCAAACAGATGACATATCACCTGCAGCTCCAATCACAATAAAAATTAAAAATAAAATTTTATAAGAAAGATTAGCTATTTTGCTCTTTCCAAACAAAAACATCCAAGATTGTAGTCCATAATATGACCAAGAAATCATTGTTGAAACAGCAAATAAAACTACTGCAAGTGTTAAAAATGGACCAGCAAAAGAGATGTATTTTGAAAAAGCTGCAGATGTAATTCCAGCACCCTCTACAGTTACCCCGTTAATTATCACTTTACCTCCAACACCTCCGTATTCAAAAATATTACTGTCACCATTAAATATAATAATCACGAGTGCTGTCATAGTACATATGATAACAGTATCAATAAATGGCTCTAAAAGGGCAACTAATCCTTCAGAGGCAGCATATTTTGTCTTCACGGCAGAATGAGCTATAGAGGCTGATCCTGCTCCAGCTTCATTCGAAAATGCTGCGCGCCTAAAACCTGTAATCAAAACACCTAAAAATCCCCCAAGTCCAGCTTGTGGATTAAAAGCTTGTTTGAAAATCATACCAAATGCATCGTCTACAAAATTGAAATTTAAAATAATTATGTAAAGACAAGCAATGAGATAAGTCAAAGCCATAAAAGGAACTATTTTTTCTGTGAATGAAGCAATTCTTTTTATACCACCAATAATTATAATTCCAACAAAAATCATAATAATTATTCCGATAATCGTTCTTGCGCTACCTCCTGTAAGTCCAAAAGAATTAACTAACTGCATTGCTGCTTGGTTAGATTGAGCAGCATTTCCACCACCAAAAGATGCTCCAATACAAAGAACTGCAAAAATTACCCCTAGAATTTTTCCGAATTTAGAAAAACCACGCTCCTTCAAACCTTTTGTCAAATAATACATTGGTCCACCATAAATGGTTCCGTCTTCTCCTACATCTCTGTATTTTACTCCTAATGTACATTCAACAAATTTGGTTGACATACCTAATAATCCACATAATATCATCCAAAAGGTAGCTCCAGGTCCTCCAACAGCAATTGCTAATGCAACTCCTGCTATATTTCCATTTCCAACAGTACCAGAAACAGCAGTTGCAAGAGCCTGAAAATGACTAACTTCTCCTTGTTCAATTTCTTTCCCCTTCCTTCCTTCTCTGCCTATTTGAATATTTAAATCTTTAACTGTCTGATGGTCTAATTTATCATACTTACCTCTGACTGTATTTAAAGCTAGTGGAATTCTTCTAATATTTACAAAACTAAAGTAAACTGTAAAAAATAATGCCCCGCCAACTAATAGTAATATTATTGTTGGAATTGAAGTTCCAGGAAAACTATGTAAAACAACTGCTCCCCACCAATTGGCTATGGGAGTAAATACCTCATTTATTTTATCATCCAAACCCATCTCTTTAGCAGAGATAATTTTTGGAACGTTGAAAGAAATTAAAAAACAAATTGATTGAAATAGATAACTTTTTTTCTTCATGAACTAATTGGTTGATTTTGCAATATGGTAAAAAGCTTCATAAAATAAAACAAAACCAAATCAAAAGTTGAATTTATTTTTTTGGTGGTTCAAATTAAAGAACTTAAAATGAAAGTATAAATCACAAATCGAAAACAGAAGTCCTTTTTGTGTATATCATATCTTTTAATTTAAGCCAAAAGGCAAGGGTTAAATATATTATAAAACCCCCCACAACAGTAGTAAAAGATGCATATATAAAAAAAAGACGGACACTTTTAACTTTCATTCCTAGCGAATCTGCTAGCCTTGTACAGACAGTAAACCCGTATTTTTCAAAAAAATGTCGAATGAAAATCAATCTATTCATATTAATTATTTTAATATGCTAAGAAATTTAATATAAAAAACTAAAAATAATATTAAAGAAATAAGTAATTATTCATGATTTTAAATGAGAAATTAAATCACATATTTTTTTCATTCCAACTTAAAAAGCCACCCAATAGATTTTTAGTAACCAAAATACCATAATGCTCTAAAATATGACAAGCTTTTTCACTTCTAACTCCAGAATGGCAGTAGACGTAAAAATTTTTAGAATAATCTAAAGTTTTTATTTTTTTTATAAATTCTTCAGGTTGGTTAATATCTATTAGTGTTGCGTTTGGAATGTGTCCAGCATCATATTCATTAGCGGTTCGAACGTCTAACAAAAAAGCATTATTATCAGAGTTCAATTGAAATTCCCATTCATCAAGTGTTAAATCCATTTTTTTAATCAAAAATAGGCTTCTGGGTATAAAAGAAAAAATATGTAATTGATTTTTTAATTTATTTATTATATTTGTTTATACAATATTTGTGTATACAATGGAGGGTTCTCTTGAATTAGCTAAAAATACTGTGGTTGGATTGCTTAAAGCCGGGAACAAAGCAGAGGAGTATCTTAACTCAACTTTGAAAGCTTTTGAAATATCTTTACAACAGTTCAATGTACTAAGAATTCTTCGAGGACGCAAGGGAAAAGCTGCAAATTTAAACACAGTTCAAAAAAGGATGATCCATAAAATGAGTAATACAAGTAGATTGATAGATAAGCTCATTGAAAAAAAATTAGTTGAAAGAGAAATTTGTTCTAATAATAGAAGAAAAATTGAGATATTTATTACAAAAAAAGGATTGCAGGTGCTTGAAGACTTGGACTTTAAAATACAAAAAACCGAAGCCAAAATTTTAACCCCCCTTAATTTTGATGAACAAAAAGCCTTGAGAAGCCTTATTAATAAAATTACATTAAAAAATTAAATTCTATGAAAAATCGTCAAAATAGATTGCTTTACCTGTTAGCAGTTTTGTTATCAACAGTAGCTGTAAATGCTCAAAAAAAAATAATTAATCAAGAGCTAAGTAATATCAGGTGGTATGGTGAACAAATAACTGGTAAGGAGCACTTTGGTAATTTAAAGTTTTTGGATGGTGAAATTGAAATAAAAAATGATATTGTAGTCTCTGGATTTTTTACAGTTGATATGAATTCATTAACAGTAGAAGATTTATCTGGTACTGGAAAAAAAAGACTTGAAGGACATTTAAAAGGAGAAAATTGGTTTGGTGTCTCCAGTTTTCCAGAGTCAAAATTAAAAATAACTCAGATTGGTAAAGTTGATGGAGATGTCCAAAAAATTCAAGCTGATCTGTCAATAAAAGGTAATACTAATGGTGTCACCTTCAGCTTTGAAATGGTTTCTGAAAATAATGCGAATTCAAATTTAACATTTAATCGAGCAAAGTATGATGTTACAAATCGTTCGGGATCTTTTTTTGATGATTTAGGAGATCGATTAATTCTAGACGATATTAGGCTGGAGGTCGATCTTCATTTTAATTGACATTAGATTATACTGAATTTGCTGAATAACAATTTTAAATTATATTTGTTGTATGAATTTAAAAAGTAATATTGTCTGGTGGAACGATTTGATTTAATTCAATTCGTGATATCGCTATTATATAATTAAAGGCTTGTCATCACGACAGGCCTTTTTTAATTAGGGGTCATGGAAAAGAAAAAAAAATATAAGCTAAATTCCATACATAGAAAGATTCTAGCAGATACTCTTACGCCTGTAAGTGTATATTTAAAAATAAGGGATCAATTTCCTCATAGCCTGCTTTTGGAGAGCAGTGACTATGATGCGCGTTCTAATAATTTTTCATATATATGCTGTAATCCCATCGCATCAATTAGCATATACAATGATGTTATTGATTATATCTACCCAGATGGGAAAAAGTATAATAAAGACATTGATTCAAAAGAAAGTATTCCAAACCTTGTTCAGTCCTTCTGTAACGAATTTGAATCAGAAAAACATGCCTTTAAATTTATTACCAATGGTCTGTTTGGATATATATCTCATGAGGCTGTTGGCTATTTTGATTCGGTTTCCTTAAATAAGGATAAAAGGAGTTTCAATATTCCTGAAATTTATTATGCTATTTATCAAAACATAATTGCAATTAGTCTTTTTAATCATGAAGCGCACATATTTTCAAACAGTCTAAAAAAAGAGGACAACTTAGATCAGCTTGAAAAGATTATTAAAAGAGATAACATTACAACCTACCAATTCAAGAAAAAGGGTGAGAAGACCTCCAATATTACTGATGAACAATTCATAAAACTTGTTGAAAAAGGAAAAAATCACTGCTTTAGAGGTGATGTTTTTCAACTAGTATTATCAAGAAGGTTTTCCCAAGCATTTACTGGTGACGAATTTAATGTGTATCGAACTCTAAGGTCAATCAATCCCTCCCCATACCTTTTTTTCTTCGACTATGGAGATTTTAAGATTTTTGGAAGTTCTCCTGAAGCGCAACTTATAGTAGAGGATGGTAAAGCCGAAATTCATCCAATTGCTGGAACCTTTAAGCGAACTGGAAATGATATCGAGGACCAATTATCAGCTGAAAGATTAGCCTCCGACCCAAAAGAAAATAGTGAACACGTGATGCTGGTTGATTTAGCGAGGAATGACTTAAGTAGAAATGGGAATGACGTGCGTGTTGAAAAGAACAGAGAAATTCAGTTTTTCTCTCATGTAATTCATTTGGTTTCAAAAGTAACAGGGAAATTAAAAGCAAAAGCACCTACCTATCAAGTGGTTGCAGACACATTTCCAGCAGGGACATTGAGTGGTGCTCCAAAACATAAAGCTCTTCAACTAATTGATAGGTATGAAAATGTTGCACGTAATTTTTATGGGGGAGCTTTAGGCTATATGGGTTTTAATGGCAATTTTAATCATTGTATCATCATTCGGTCTTTTATTAGTAAAAATCAAATGCTTCACTATCAAGCAGGAGCTGGAATTGTCTCAAAATCAGTTCCTAAAAATGAATTACAGGAAGTATATAATAAATTGGGAGCTTTAGATAAAGCATTAGACCTTGCAGAAAAACTTTAATATGAAAAAAATTTTTGTAATAGATAATTACGATTCGTTTACTTACAATTTAGTGCATTATCTAGAAGAACTTAAAGCTAAAGTTACTGTGAAACGAAATGATCAATTCGAGCTTTCAGAAATAGAAAATTATGAATATTTATTGCTTTCGCCAGGGCCAGGTGTTCCAGATGAAGCTGGTTTGTTAAAAGCATCAATTGAAAGATATTCTGCAACAAAAAAAATATTAGGTGTTTGCCTCGGTCAACAGGCTATCGGTGAAGTTTTTGGTGGAAAGCTTTATAATTTAGATACGGTTTACCATGGTGTAGCTACCCCAGTAAAAGTTACTGATAAAGATATTTTATTTGAAGGTTTACCAGATACGTTTGAAGTAGGGCGTTATCATTCCTGGGTTGTTCAAACTCCCTTACCAAAAGATTTAGTCGCTACATCTTTTGATAACAATGGACAATTGATGTCTTTAAGACATAAAAATTACGCTGTAAGAGCCGTTCAGTTTCATCCTGAATCAATTTTGACAACACATGGAAAAAAAATATTAAAAAATTGGATCAATAGTTGAATCATGAAAGAGATTCTAAATAGACTTACACAGCATGAAACTCTGGAAAGTTCAGAGGCTGAAAAAATACTAATCGGTATTGCAGAGGGTCAATACAACCATAGTCAAATTTCAGCTTTTTTAACTGTTTTTATGATGCGAACTATTACGCTAAATGAATTAGAAGGGTTTAAAAAAGCCTTACAAAAACTTTGTCTATCAATTGATTTGAATGAGTTTTCCCCAATTGATTTGTGCGGAACAGGTGGTGATGGTAAAGATACTTTTAATATTTCAACGCTTGCTTCTTTTGTAACTGCAGGCTCAGGAATCAATGTATCTAAACACGGGAATTATGGGGTCTCCTCAGGATGTGGTTCAAGTAATGTTTTAGAATACTTGGGTATAAAATTTTCAAATGATGCTGATTTTTTAAAGCGCTGTATAGACCAAGCAGGAATATGTAATCTTCACGCACCACTTTTTCATCCAGCTATGAAAAATATTGCACCAATTAGAAAAGAACTTGGAGTAAAAACATTTTTTAATATGTTGGGACCCTTAGTAAATCCAGCCTCCCCAAAATATCAACTAACTGGTGTTTTTAACTTAGAACTAGCAAGACTTTACGGTTATCTTTTTCAGAATTCAAAACAGCAGTTCACTATACTTTATGCCCTGGATGGGTATGATGAAATCTCCCTTACAGGTAATGCTAAAGCCATTAGAAACAAGGGAGAGTTTATTATAAATGCATCAGATTTTGGAATTCATTCCCTAAAAGCTGAAGAAATTACTGGTGGTATGAATATTCCTTCATCAGCAAAAATATTTACTAAGGTCTTAGATGGAAAAGGAAGTGAAGCTCAAAACAATGTCGTATGTGCCAATGCTGCAATGGCAATCGCTACTGTCACTGATTGTAGTCCAAAAAAAGGGTTTGAAAAAGCAATGGAATCATTAATGTCAGGTAAAGCAAATCAAGTATTTAAGAGATTAAAAAGGTTAAGTTCTAAATGAGCATTTTAAATAAAATAATTGCAAATAAAAAAAAAGAGTTGGAGCTTAGGAAGAAACTCTTTCCAACTAATTATTTGGAAAAATCTCCACTATTTGACCGAAAAACTTTTTCACTTAAAAAAAAGCTAAAGAATAGTAAGTCTGGTATTATAGCTGAATATAAACGCCGATCTCCCTCAAAATCTATTATTAATAATACATCTACAGTCACTGAAGTAGTAAAAGGCTACGAGGCTGCCGGGGTTTGTGGCATATCTGTCCTTACTGATCTTAAATATTTTGGGGGAAGTATAGAGGATCTAAACGCTGCAAGGGCGGAAAGTAAATTGCCATTATTAAGAAAAGAATTTTTTATTGATACTTATCAACTAATTGAAGCCAAGGCCCATGGAGCAGACGTTATCCTTTTGATTGCTGCCATTTTAAATCGAAATGAAATCAAATTACTTTCCGAGACTGCTAAAGGCTTAAACTTGGAAGTGCTTCTTGAAGTTCATAATGATAAAGAACTAAAAAAATCAATTATGCCAAGTTTAGACATGATCGGTGTTAACAATCGCAACTTAAAAACATTCGAGGTAAATCTGGAAACCAGTAAGGGTTTAGCGGCTAAAATTCCAGATAATTTTGTCAAGGTATCTGAAAGTGGTATAAGTAGTGTAAATTTAATTAAGGACTTAAAAACTTTTGGTTTTCGAGGGTTTTTAATTGGTGAGAACTTTATGAAGTCGACTGATCCAGGAGATTCTGCTCTGAATTTTATTAAAAAACTAAGCTCATGAAACTTAAAGTTTGTGGAATGCGTTCATCTGAAAACATCCTTAATCTAGCGAAAATAATGCCAGATTATATTGGCTTTATTTTTTGGGAACATTCAACGCGATTTGTGAGTAATCCAACACCAGAATTAGGTAAGGAAATAAAAAAAGTTGGGGTGTTTGTAAATGCAAGCTTGAATTACATTAAAGAGTGTGTTGAAGCTCATAAACTAAAAGCTATTCAACTTCACGGAGATGAAAGCCCTGAAGAATGTGCAAAGCTGAATGAAATTGACGTTGAGGTTATCAAATCTTTTGCTATCATAAATGAGTTTGACTTCAATGAACTAGGATTTTATGAATCAGTATGTGATTATTTCCTTTTTGATACCAAAGGATTTCTACCGGGTGGAAATGGACTACATTTTGACTGGACTTTATTAAAGAATTACCACTTAAAAAAACCATTTTTCTTAAGTGGGGGAATTGGCCCAGATGACAGTGTTGCAATTGCTTCAATAAATAAATTAAATTTGCCCCTTTATGCCGTTGACATAAATAGTAAATTTGAAATTGAACCAGGATTTAAAAATATCCAAAGCATAAAAGAGTTTAAATCAAAATTATAAAATGAGATATCAGGTTGACAAAAAAGGGTTTTACGGTGATTTTGGTGGTGCATATATCCCAGAAATGCTTTATCCAAATGTTGAGGAATTAAGAAAATGCTATATTAAAATTAGTGAGGGTAAAGAATTCCAAAGAGAGTTTAAATTTTTACTGAAGGAATATGTTGGGAGACCAACTCCATTATATTTTGCTGAACGACTATCAGATAAATACAATACCAAAATCTACTTAAAAAGAGAGGACCTTTGTCATACTGGTGCTCACAAGGTCAATAATACAATTGGACAAGTTCTATTGGCAAAGCGTTTGGGTAAAAACCGAATAATTGCCGAAACAGGAGCTGGGCAGCATGGAGTTGCAACAGCTACTGTATGTGCTTTGATGGGGATTCAGTGTATTGTTTATATGGGTGAGTTGGACATAAAACGTCAAGCTCCTAATGTGGCAAGAATGAAAATGCTTGGAGCCGAGGTTCGACCTGCGCAATCAGGAAGTAAAACATTGAAGGATGCCACAAACGAAGCGATAAGGGACTGGATCAATAATCCAGTTGATACTCACTATATTATTGGGTCAGTAGTTGGGCCTCATCCGTATCCCGATATGGTCGCACGTTTCCAATCTGTAATTAGCGAAGAGACGAAAAAGCAATTAATGGAAAAAGAAGGTCGCGATTACCCTGATTATGTTATTGCTTGCGTGGGTGGAGGAAGCAATGCCGCTGGATTGTATTATCATTTCCTAGACGATTTAAGGGTAAATATTATTGCAGTAGAAGCAGCTGGAGAAGGAATTGAATCTGGCAAAAGTGCCGCAACTTCGGCCTTAGGAAAAGAGGGTATTATTCATGGAAGTAAGACCTTATTGATGCAAACATCAGATGGTCAAATTACAGAACCTTATTCAATTTCAGCAGGTTTAGATTATCCAGGTGTAGGACCAATGCACGCTCATTTATTCAGAACCCAACGTGCACAATTTATTTCCATTCCAGATCAGGAAGCAATGGATTGGGGGCTAACTCTATCACAGATGGAAGGTATAATTCCTGCTATTGAAACTGCTCATGCATTTTCAGTACTTGATATGAAGAAATTCACTAAAAATGAAATCATTGTTTTTAATTGCTCAGGTCGAGGAGACAAAGATTTAGATACCTACATTGACTATTTCAAACTCTAATGAATAGAATCGATTTAGCATTTCAAAGAAGCCAAAAAATATTGTCTATTTATTTTTCTGCTGGACATCCTAATCTTGAAGATACAGTTACTATAATCAAGGCCTTACAATCTAGTGGGGTTGACATGATTGAGATTGGTTTACCATTTAGCGACCCACTTGCTGATGGTCCGACTATTCAAGAAAGCTCTACAAAAGCTCTTAGAAATGGTATGGGTACTGAAAAACTATTCCAGCAATTGAAAAATATTAGAAATGAAGTTGATATTCCTTTGGTGTTGATGGGATATTTTAACCCCATGATCCAATATGGTATTGAAAGTTTTTGCCAAAAATGCGAATCTATTGGAATTGATGGATTTATTATACCAGATCTCCCAGTTGAAATCTATCATGAGAAATATAAAAGTTTATTCGATCAACATGGTTTGTACAACATGTTTTTAATAACACCTCAAACGCCTGAAGATAGGGTTAGATATATAGATAGGATATCAAATGGATTCATCTACATGGTAAGCAGTGCCAGTGTAACTGGCGCAAAAAGTTCATTTGGAGAAATCCAAACCAAATACTTTAATCGAATTGCTAACATGAAATTAAAAACACCTCAAGTAGTAGGTTTTGGAATAAGTAATTCATCAACCTATGAGGCCGCAACAAAATATAGTAGAGGAGCAATAATTGGTTCAGCTTTCATAAAATTCCTAGAAAAAGAAGGTGTTAAGGAAATTGGAAATTTTGTTAAAAGTATTCGTTAGTTTGTGATTTATTATTCTTTTAAAAGGTAAGTTTTTTACAATTGAAAAATTTACTTTGGAATGATATGTAAAAACTGAATCTCTTTTTTCACAAGCTTCCTCCATTTACCTCTGGGAAGGTTTTTTTTAGTTAATCCAGCATACATAATACGATCCATTTTTAACACTTTATGATTGATTTTTTTAAACATTCTAAAAAGGATCGCAGGGGAAATAAATCCAACCTCAACACCAATCTGTCTTTTTGTGCCCCCAATTACATAGTTTATTTTTTTAATTTTATATTCCGTATTTTGAATATCTAGCCCCTTTGTTAACTTTTTAAAATCGGAACCTGAAATATTCCTCTCTAGAAAAATTTCGTAAATCATTTTTAATTTATTTTTAGATTCAAACAGTGTTTTTCTTAGCTTATAATCATTGGTCAAAAATAATAAGCCTGAAACTGTTCTTCCCATATCTCCAACAGGAATTAAATCTTCAGTTTTAGTGTTGCGAACCAATTCTTGGACTGATTTTTTTATATTTCCTCCTTGTTTGTTGGATACAAAACCCTTTGGCTTATTTAGTAAAATATACTCATTAGGGCTGGATCTTACTTTTTGTCCATCATAGCGAACTTCATCGTCTTTTTGAACGTAAAAACCCATTTGAGTTATTGAAATCCCATTTACCGAGACCAATCCCATAGAAATTAATTCATCTGCCTCTCTCCTAGAACAAATTCCTGCATTTGAGAGAAATTTATTTAATCTGGTACCTTTTTTTTTTGATGAAGGACTATTTTTTGAATTATTTTTTTTTGAGTTTTGAAGCATTTTGGATTTTTATTTATAAACAAAATTAATCCTTACAACTCAAAAAGTTGATTTTTTAATTGTTTTGTAATAAAATTTAGTGCTT
>CESD01088905.1_pt1 | contig 10894 bp, 9 predicted proteins | sample 531191 | NCBI WGS metagenome assembly CESD01 (sample SAMEA2622021, study PRJEB7988) | marine metagenome | biome: marine biome (ENVO:00000447); feature: deep chlorophyll maximum layer (ENVO:xxxxxxxx); material: "saline water (ENVO:00002010), including plankton (ENVO:xxxxxxxx)" | depth 188 m
GTGATGCTTGTAGTTACCGGTGTCAAATCTTCTCAGATATTGGGACCACCAGACGGAGTAGATGACGGAATGCAAAGTAAATACGGAATAGATTTCGTACATTAGCAATATGAGCTTTATTAACAAAGTATGGAAAACGCAGCAGAAACTTGAAGAACGTTTCAAGAGAATCGGTAGAGGCCAGTATGGTCGAGTTTTAAGATTAGCTCGTAAACCAACCACTGATGAATTTGTGAAAAGTTCATGGGTTGTTGGAATTGGAATAGCAATTGTTGGATTTATTGGATTTGTCGTTTATTATGTATGGCTAAAGGCCCCACCTATTGTTGCAGATTTATTAGGAATTTAAAAATGGCAAGATTCATTGAAGAAGAAGAAGAAACTGAAGAAGTGATTAATGAACCATCATCTGATACAAAGATTTACACGATGAAATCTCAAATTGGTCACGAAAGAACTGCTAGTGAAAGATTAGCTGATAGAGTAAGAAGAAGTGGAGCACCAATTTATGCTATTTTAGCCCCTTCAAAACTTCGTGGATTTATTTTTGTGGAAACTGATAGTCCTGAAGCTTTACGAGATAATCTAAAAGGATTAACACATGCTCGTGGAATGGTTATGAACAAAGGTGTCGGATATGGAAGATCTAAACAACCTGATACTTTTGGTACTGTAACACTTGAAGAATTAACTCCACACTTGACACCTCCGCCTGCAGTAACAGGTATAGAAGAGGGAAATATTGTAGAAGTTATTTCTGGTCCTTTCAAAGGAGAAAAGGCCAGAGTTCAACGTATTGATCAAGCAAAAGAAGAGGTTACTGTGGAATTATTCGAGGCAATGGTGCCTATCCCAATAACTGTTAGAGGAGATCACGTAAGAGTTCTAGAGAAAGAGGCAAATTAATGGGTGAAACAATAGAAGCACTAGTAGACGCAGGCAAAGCATCAGCAGGACCGCCACTAGGTCCATCATTAGGACCAACTGGCGTTAATGTGAAACAAGTAGTTGATGAAATTAATTCAAAAACTAAAGAAATGGCAGGTATGCAAGTTCCTGTTAAAATTAAGATAGATGACGATAAAGGATTTACTATAGATATAGGTACACCTCCCGCTTCATCATTGATAAAACAAGTATTAGGAATAGACAAAGGATCTGGAGAAGCTGGAACTGTTGTTGCTGCAGATATGACACTTGATCAAGCAATTACTGTTGCTAAACAGAAAGGGCCTGGTCTAACTGGGGGAGACATTAAAGCAATGACTTCAGAAGTATTAGGCGTAGCAAAATCTATGGGATTACACTGTGAAGGGAAAGACCCAAAAGAAATACAAGCTTCTATCAAATCTGGAAGTTTAGACGACCGATTTTAGATAAATATTATCTTGTTTTGAGCAATTTTACGGCCACAGTAAACGCATTGTATACTTAGTGGATTTCCTTTAATTATATTGAATTTTGTTTTTGCTCCACGCTCGTTATTACTAATGCAATTCTCATTAGGACAAAGTGCCATATCTGAGATTGTTTTTGGTAGTTCAGCTACATTCTTTTCTGCAACTACAAAATTACGGATTATGTTGACATGCGATCCAGGTGATAAAAGTGCTAATTTTTGAGATTCTGATTCGCTTAATTCTCTATCTTCTATTTTGATTACGTCCTTACTCGTGTTCTTTTTGCTAGGCACATGCATCAAAAGGGTAATTGTAGTTCCTTTATCAATTAGCTCCAAAGTATCTAGTATTTTTCTACCTTTGCCTGCTTTTATATGATCAATTACAGTACCATTTCTAATAGGTTGAACGCGCATCAAATTGTCTGTCATTTTTTACCTCCAATAAGCTGCTCAAGAAGTGCCATCCTCACAGGAACGCCATTGAAGGCTTGACGGAAATATGCTGCATGTTTTGTATCATCTACATCTGTTGAAATTTCTGTAACTCGTGGAAGTGGATGTAAAATTCGCATACTTGATTTTGCATTCTTCAATAAATCTGAATTAATTATGTAAGCGCTTGCTACTTTTTTATATTCTTCTAAATCTGGGAAACGTTCTTTTTGGATTCTTGTTACATATAATACATCCAAATCATTCAACACGTTCTCAATGGAATTGTATGATGACCATTCACAAGAAAGATCATCTGTAACATAACTTGGCATAGAAAGGCTATCTGGTGAAATAAAGCTAAGCTTATTATCAAATTTAGCTAGCGCATGAGAAAGTGAGTGAACTGTTCGGCCATAACGTAAATCTCCAAGCATACCAACATTTAGACCTTTTAATTTTTTCATTTCTTCATTAATTGTGAATAAATCTAGCAACGTCTGTGTTGGATGTTGACCTGCGCCATCTCCTCCATTGATTAATGGAACTTCCGAATTTTCTGAAGCTAAACGTGCTGAACCTTCTTGTGGATGTCTTAAAACTACAGCATCAGCATAACCTGCAACCATCTTTATTCCATCTACTAAGGTTTCACCTTTCAAATGAGAAGTAGCTGAAGGATCCGCGAAACCAATACAAGTTCCTCCTAATCTTTGCATTGCTGTCTCAAAAGATAAACGAGTTCTAGTTGATGGTTCAAAAAAACATGTTGCCAAAATCTTACCATCAAGACTTTTAGATTTTTTCTTGCCTTTAGCAACAGGAACTAACTCTTTTGCACGTTTAAGAATAGATAAAATTTGTTTTTTGCTTAAATCTGAGATAGAAACTACGTGCTTCATGGGCCTCTAAAGAAGGGGGCTTTTTAAATTGGTTAATATGAAATTATCTATAATTATTCTTCTGATTTGCCTTTATGCTTAATATCGGAAACAAACATTCCTAAGAAAAATGCACCTATGAATGCTATAATTTCTTTGAAGCCTGGAAAATTAAAATCTTCATCGCCATCTAAGAATGCATCCCAGATAAGAAGACCTAAGTAAAGTGCCAGACAGCCAAAACCAAAATATTGCGAATATTGCTTTAATTGTGCTAAGTCCATGGATTATTATGCATCTATACTTCTTAAGTCTTATGTTAAAATATAATAAGTAGGTCTATTATGAGAATTAATCGATGGGAAGCATTCAAATTTTAGACGAACACACGATTAACCAAATCGCGGCCGGTGAAGTGATTGAAAGGCCTGCTTCTGTTGTTAAAGAACTCGTTGAAAATTCTTTGGATGCAGGAGCGAAAAATATTTGGATTAGAATTGAAGAAGGAGGGACGTCTCTAATCGTTGTTCGAGATGATGGAAAAGGGATGAATCGTATAGATGCTGAATGTGCTTTCAAAAAACACGCCACCTCAAAAATAAGGAAATTTGAGGATTTACAAACTGTAAATACTTCAGGATTTCGTGGAGAAGCATTGCCCTCAATTGCTTCTATATCAAGATTAAGATTATCTACTTGCGCAAAAGGAGAGAAAATGGGTACTCGGATTACTATTGAAGGTGAAAATGAGCCCGAAATCGAGGATTTAGCAAATCCTCAAGGTACTAAAATCGAAGTTGCAGATTTGTTTTTCAATACTCCTGTAAGATCTAAATATCTTAAAAGAATATCAACTGAACTTCAACATATTGTAAAAATTGTTACTATAGAAGCCATTAGAAGGCCTGATGTTTCATTTAATTTAGAACACGGAGAAAGGAAAATTATTGATGCTCCGGAATCTGATTTGAAAACGAGGATCGGTGTACTTCTAGGAAATGATGCTGCAAAAGAATTGATTGAAATTAAAGGAGATAGTGAGGATTTCCAATTAAGAGGATTCTTGACAAAACCTGCACTATCTCGCAAAACTACTTCTGGGCTCTATTTACATATCAATGGTAGGCCTGTACAAGCCCGTAATGTTTGCTATTCAATTAAAGGTGCATATGGAAGTTTACTGCACGACGGGCATTTTCCATTGGGTGCTCTTTTCATAGAAATTCCAAAAAATGATGTGGATGTAAATGTACATCCTGCAAAAACAATAGTTCGTATTGCAAAAGAAGAAATTGTTAATAAGAAAATAAGAGTAGTAATCAATGAAACATTAGCTGAACATGCATTGATTGCACATGTAGACTTAAGCGATACAAAAACATTCAGTAGTATTACAACTGCCAATAATAAAACAAGACCGAAACAATTGAATAATATTGATTCTTTCCAACAGGAATTTGAAGTAGATTTTCATCAAAACGATATTCAAGAAACAAATATGCCTACAATGCGCCCCTTAGCACTTGTAGAAAATAAATACATAGTTGCTTTAGGTTTAGATGGAGTATTCATTATTGATTTTCATGCAGCACATGAAAGAGTAATGTATGAACGGTTAAAAGATCAAATGAGATTTAAAAGAATTGGAAGCCAAAAATTATTGGCTCCTATTTCTTTGGAACTTTCAAAAAGTGAAACTAATGCATTTGAAAAGATGCTTCCTGAAATAAATGAGATGGGATTTGAAGCTGAGAAATTTGGACCTTCAGCTTTTATGATTAGAAGTGTGCCGGCATTATTGGCAGGATCCGAACCTGAGAGAATAAGAGAAGCAATTGATGATGTTGTAGAAAGTGGATCAATGAAATCTGCTGAAGATAGGCATCAACACATGATGTACACAGTAGCATGCCATTCTGCACTCCGAGCTGGAGACAAATTAACAATGGCTCAAATGGAATTTGTCATAAGAGAAATGGAATCAATCCCGAATCCCTATGCCTGTGTGCATGGAAGACCTACAGTAATGACTATTACGCCTGATGAATTAGATAAAAAATTCAAACGAAGTGGATTCTAATTATTACTTGATTCTAAATTACCAAACTGATAAAGAAGTGCTGGAAGCATAATTACTGCAGCTACAAAGGATAAGAAAATCATAACTGCCATTATTAATCCAAAAGTCACAAACAAAGGCATAATAGACAAAGCTAAGACCATAAAACCTATGAAATCGGTAAATGCGGACATCGCAACATTATTTCCTGTCTCATCTAAACTTTCTTCCATCCACTCTTCTTGAGTACCTGAAGGATTTTCAAATCTTGCTTCACGGACTCTTTGAACCATATGAATTGCATAATCTACTCCAAGACCTATTGCCAAACTAGATATTTGGACAGTAACTAAGTTTATTGGAGTATCTGAGATTACCATGCCGCCCCTTAACCATAAAGTAATTGCGATAACTGGAAGAATCGTAATCAAACTCAATCTTACATCTCTAAGAACAAGTAAAACTATTATGAATGCCAAAATAATTGCAACCACTAGACTTTCCTGAAAACTGTCTGTTATTTCTAACATGTAAACATATCTTTCATAACTTAGACCTGCAACTTGCACTGAGACTCCATCAATGGCATTCAAATCTGAAGCTGAATCATCTAAATCTTCTTTTAAATCCATCATGGCCCCATAGATATCATCAGGTCTTTCTACTTGGAACCAAGATCTAGCCATAGTCATATTTCCATTTTCAAGAAGATATAATTCTCTAGCAGTTGATGGAGAAATGTAGAAATTACCATCTAAATTTATCGTACCATTATTGTAAACATCATTCAGTACATTGTAGATTTCATCATCTGAAGTAGGAAAACCTGTTTCTTGATCTACTGTTTCAGGAATATATCCTGAATTTGGAACATTAAGTGCTAAAAGAGTTTGAGTACGAACTACGTAAGGAATACTACCGAGCCAAGTTGCACTTGGGCTGTATGTAGCTACATCTTTCTCCATATTATCAATTCCAACTAGTGTATCATATGTGGCAAGATTATCTCCTTCTATCAGATAATATCCAGGTTCACCATTCTCTGTAAATGTTGCTTGACCTAACGAAACAGTTTGAATAAAACGCGAATCATTATCTGCATAATCCTTGACGTCAAATCTTGATTCTGGATTACCAAGAACAATGGGTGATAATGCTATACTAATTATCAGAAAAATAACCAACATTGGCAATGATTGATTAACCATAACTGAGGATAATTTTTTGACGCTGAAAAATTGACCTATTCTTGAGAATATACTGGTTTCATATTCAATACTGGTTTCTTCAGGTGGAAAATAACTTCTAAAAACAGGAACAAAAACACCCATGATTAAGTAAGCTTGGATAATTCCTAAAGGGCCTAGTATACCCCATTCATAGAGATCTGGGATTTCACTAAGGGTTGCTGTACCAAATGCAACTACAGTAGTCAATGTTGCTACGCCAAGTGCTGGAAATAGAGACTTAATCGCACCTATAGCTCCAATGAAACTAGCCTCTCTAGGATGAGTGGAAAAGAGTGGATTTTCTAATGTAAGTCTACGCCATCTTGTAAGGCTGTGAATAACGAAGTCAACACCCAAAGCTAGCATTAAGATTGGTAGCATTGCTGCCAATTGTGTTTGAGGGAAACCTAACCAAAATGAATTGGCAGTCATACAAACCATAACTAATGTTAATCCTAAACCGCTTACCAATACATCACCTATATTTCTAAAATAAAAGGATAAAAGTGCAACCATTAAGATAAATGAAAGGCCTATCAATGGCGCTGTAGAATTTATTTGGTCTTCTAATTCTAACCCAAATGCTAAATATGAATAAAAATTAACTTCTTCATCCGATTCTAAATCATCCAAATAATAAGAATCAACTTTTTGTTCCCAATATTCGAAATGCTCGTAATCTCCTCTCTGTCTAGGGTAGTCTGAATAAAGTCTTGTTGAATTAGCTTCTCCAACCATTGTGAAACCTTTGGCTTTCCATTCAGTACCTAGTTGTGCGGGATATTCCGTAGCATTTCCAAATTCATCCTTAGGTTTGACACATCCATCATCTCCAAGAACGCATAAATCTGGAGAAACTATTTGCCTATAGGGAAATGAACCATCATCTGCCCTAATATTGAAAAGAGAATTTAATACAGAAGTAAGGTCTTCTTGTTCTGCATTATCATAATCTGAACCTGTATACCCTATCTGAGTAGTCACAGGAGTTTCATTATTCATAACTGAGCGAACAGTATCTGCAATTCCCCATATAGAGGATAACTCATTGTTCTGAGTTTGCCAATTAAATTTCATATCAAAATATTGACTTGTAACATTATCTGCTCTCAAATCATCATTCCGTTTTGTAGTTTCTCTAAAAACATCCATTTTGAGGGCGTTATGATTTTCAGACTCTACAGAATTACCCATTACTATTTGGAAGATTAACCAGTATTCCTCTGGCATTTTTTCATCGGCCCTATCTGAAGCCTGCCAAACATCACTTTCAGGATAAGAAAATTCTTCTCTTTGACTCATCTCTCTTCCAAGATCTGGGGAAAAACCTGCAAAGATGAATGCAAAAAAAGCAAAAAAAGCAAACATTGTTAACTGCCAACGCTTTTTCGAAGATGTTTTTTCAAACATATACTTTATTTCTATTGCCCAGTTATTAAAATTAAGTACCTAATGCTTAACTTAGTGGAACTAATTGAGAAGTAAAATGATCATACTCGTCCCCTAAATGAATATAACATCTTACCCAAGGATAAAATCTGCCATCTTGAGCTTCAATGAATTTCCACACATGGCCTTCTCCATCTAAATCTTCTGCAAGTAGAATATCACCTCGACGAATCACTACCTTATGCTCTGAGTCGTCAGCATCTACTCCACAACTCTTAAACTCTAAACAACCGCTTAATGATAGCACTAATTGCCTTCTAGGTGCAGTATGGGCTAATTTGGGACCTTCACCTTCTACATTATTAGGAACTGGAGTAACGGCAAATTGAGTTTTCACATCGCCCTTATTGTCATCAAGGTTTTTGTTCACTAGCAAAGAAGAAAACAATCCTACAGAACCCAAACCAGTTTTTGCTTCTACTGGAATTTGCATCTTAGCAAATCTAGTGTGACCACTACTGTCAGTATACATTCTGACTACTGGTATACCCTCTGTCATAACAGAGGGTTACCAACCAGTTATTTAGGCTTAGTGGATTCTGCGGCGTAGACCAGCTGCGCCAACCAATACCAATGAACCAACTACAAAGCCGATGCTTGGTACTTCATTATCTTCTATTGCATCTTGTACAGGATCCTCTTCGGAACCTGAACCTACTGTAATTTGACCAACCATACCTGTACCTGCGTGTGGTTCACAAACATAATAGTGTGTCATATTATCTTTTGTGAAGGTATGTCTGAAATCTACTGTTAATGCTGGTTCTCCACTACTAAATCCAAAGTTTATACTTGTTAGATTCATAGATGAGTCATATTCTCCTTCTAACTCAAGAACGTTATGTGCCATTGTTGCATCTGTCCATTGCCAGCATACGGTTTCACCTACTTTTATTGAAAGTTTAATAGGATCGAAAGCCATACCTGTAGCATCTAAACCAACAACATGATCACAGGCTACTAAAGGTTCTTCTTCTACTATCTTACCGAAGATTACTTTGACGGAGCCAGTACCATTCATTTTTCCGTTGGCATCTACTTCACAATTGTCACATGATATGAATTCATAACCTTCTAACATTACAAATTCTAGACTCCAAGATTCTCCATCTTGGAATGGAATGTGTGCTTCATGTTGCATATTTGAAGAATCTACGCCTTCAAATGTTATTTTAAATTCTAACTGACACGTCATAGGAAGTCCTTCATTAGTTGAAACATTACCTACAACATTAGTACTTGAAATTACACAATCGCCATCTTCTGAGTCTTGTACTCCAACTATTCCATCAAGTAATGCTGGATTGTCATCATCATGGTCTCCATGGTCATCGTGGTCGCCATGGTCATCGTGGTCGCCATGGTCATCGTGGTCATCATGATTATCGTGGTCATCATGATCATCGTGGTCATCATGATCATTGTTGTCAACCCACATGTAGCCCATCTCTTCACATTCATCAGCATCTATACTTTCACCATCCTCATTAAAAGATACTATGTCATGGTTTTCAAAATCATAACAATAAGGGTCTTCATCATCGTCGTGATCGTCGTGATTGCCACTTTGAAACATACCCATATTTTCCATATTATATATTAAATCTACAATATTTTCTGCAGCTTCTGCAGCCGTTATTTCTCCATCAGCATAATGTGTAATATTTTCATCAAATGCCATTACTGCATAATAGTGATCGTGAGTGCCATCATGGCCATCATAGTCATCATGGTCATCATGTTCGTACCAATGGTAATGACCTGGGAAATGTAGTCTTTCATCACCTGTAACTAATGTCCTTTCTTCGCCATCATATTCATAGTATGCATTGCGCAATTCATCCTCCCAAGAATTAACTCCGTTACCGGCAGTATCAAAAATTGTATTATTCACAATGATGTCAGCATATTGATCACCACGAGATGTTGTAACTATTACATAATCTCCTTCATCTAATTCTAAATTCATGTATCGGAAATTACAGTAATCAACGTCACAATACCAATCCTCATTGTGCTCGTATTCCGACATGTTAATTATTCCTGAAAAAGTATCTGTAGTATCAAATGCATCGTATAAGAACACATCCAGATCCGCACCCCAACAATCTAGATAACCGTCATCTAATTCTTCACATGCATAAGCTGATGAAATCATATATCCTTCAAAACCATCAGCACCTACAACAAATGTTTCTGCATTATACAAATAAAAGTTAGAATAACTATAATCATTGATATTTAAATCGTATGTGAAATTAGCTGCAGAATCTTGAACAAAATTGCCTTCTCCATCAGGATCCCAACAACCGCCACAGTATCCATAAGGAGATGAATAAATTTCTCCTTCAATATTTGTTTCACTACCGTCGCCATAAACCATTGTATGATTGTATATACCGAAATTTTCACAATCTAAGTAATAATATCCATCCCCATAACCATAACATTTTGTCATAGTGACTAATGTATATACTTGATCTGCTACTAAATCTGCCCTAATGTAGTCATCGCAATCAACATTGGTCTTGTTTGTATCTTCCCATTCGCAATATTCAACTTCAAATTCAAAAACTTCATCAGGAGTTAAATCGGTCCCATATTCATTAGATGAGGTATTACGTGGAAGGTGATCATATTCACCTTCTAAAAGATAAATCTCTCCGTACCAATTATTCCAAGAATCATAACTCGAAGATTCATCTTCTCCATCATCACAATCCCAATCCCAATTATTAACTTGATAAATCCAAATTTGCGTTCCATCGTGACAATCAAACCAATTTACGGGTTCACCTTCACAATCCTCATCAACTGCTTCTTGACAGTCATCTGAAGTGTCATCTGGTGTATTGCTATCATACCATTGCTCATCTGCACCATCTTCACAATCTACTGTATTATTATTTACATGGTAAAAAGCAATTTCAGTTCCATCTCCACAAACGAAAGAAGGAGTAGGAAGAGGAGTATGCTCGAAATTTGCATGTATTGATACTTGTTGATCAACATCAACTACAATTGTATTCATTTGATATAAACCAGGATTTTCATAAGGGTTACACCTATCTTTATTATCGCCATAATGCCTATCACAATCATCATGGTCATCATGGTCATCATGTTCGTCTCCATGATCATCATCACCGTGGCTTGTCAACATCTCATGTAAATGTTGAATTCCATCACTATCCAAAAATTCTTCAGCTGTAGTTTCACCATCTTCATAAGCGAACAAATCATAGAAGAAATTTGGACCACAAGGTTCTCCGTTATCATCAACACAATCTTCATCTGCTTCATTACTACAATGTGAACTATTAGCACAATAATCATACATTATTCTCATACATGACATATCCATATGACCGTTGCTACATTCTTCCCACTCAACACAATCTTCATCTGACAGACCTGGTGGACAACCGTGGTGGTCACCGTG
>CESD01031178.1_pt1 | contig 10890 bp, 7 predicted proteins | sample 531191 | NCBI WGS metagenome assembly CESD01 (sample SAMEA2622021, study PRJEB7988) | marine metagenome | biome: marine biome (ENVO:00000447); feature: deep chlorophyll maximum layer (ENVO:xxxxxxxx); material: "saline water (ENVO:00002010), including plankton (ENVO:xxxxxxxx)" | depth 188 m
TGGAAGGGATACAACTTTGAGGATGCAATTGTGATTTCAGAAAAAGTGGTTAGAGATGATTATTTTACCTCTGTTCATATTGATGAGTATTCGCTTGAGGTTAGAGACACCAAGCTGGGTATGGAAGAGTTAACAAGTGACATTCCAAACATTAGTGAAGAAGCTACTAGTGAGCTTGATGAAAATGGAATGATTAGAATTGGAGCTGAAGTTAAGTCGGGAGATATTTTGATTGGTAAAATAACACCAAAAGGTGAGTCAGATCCAACACCTGAAGAGAAACTATTAAGAGCTATTTTTGGAGATAAAGCTGGTGATGTAAAAGATGCTTCTTTGAAAGCTCCTCCTTCATTGAATGGAATTGTAATTGATAAAAAATTATTTACTAGAACAATAAAAGACAAGAGAAAGAGAACAGAGGATAAAGAGGCATTAAAAAAACTGGAGTTTGATTATGACCTCTTATTTAAAGATCTCAAGTCAAAAATGATTGAAAAACTTTATTCAATTGTTAGCGGTAAGACTTGTCAAGGTGTTTTTAATGATTTAGGGGAAGAATTAATTCCAAAAGGAAAAAAATATACCCTAAAAACATTAAATGAAATTGATGATTATACTCACCTTATGGATTCATCATGGAGTGTAGATAAAAAAGTCAACGCATTAGCTTCAACTTTATTACATAATTATAAAATAAAAGAAAATGATCTTCAAGGAATGCTTCGTAGAGAAAAGTTTACAATCTCTGTTGGAGATGAGCTTCCTGCAGGTATAATGAAATTAGCTAAGGTATATGTTGCAAAGAAAAGAAAGTTAAAAGTTGGTGATAAAATGGCTGGAAGGCACGGAAACAAGGGAATTGTTGCTAGAATTGTTAGACAAGAAGATATGCCATTTTTGGAAGACGGAACCCCTGTGGATATAGTATTAAACCCTTTAGGAGTACCTTCAAGGATGAATATTGGACAAATTTATGAAACAGTTCTTGGTTGGGCTGGTATGAATTTAGGAAAAAAGTTTTCAACTCCAATATTTGATGGTGCAACAATTGATGAAATAAATTCATTTACAAATGAAGCTGGTGTCCCAAAATACGGTAATACTTATTTGTATGATGGCGGAACAGGTGAAAAGTTTGATCAACCAGCAACAGTTGGAGTTATTTACATGCTCAAACTTGGTCACATGGTTGAGGACAAAATGCATTCTAGATCAATTGGACCATACTCATTAATTACTCAGCAGCCTCTTGGTGGTAAAGCTCAGTTTGGTGGTCAAAGATTTGGAGAAATGGAGGTTTGGGCTTTAGAGGCCTACGGAGCGTCCAGCACCTTACAAGAAATATTGACTATTAAATCCGATGACGTGGTTGGAAGAGCTAAAGCATATGAGTCAATAGTTAAAGGGGAAAGAATGCCAGATGCTGGTTTACCTGAGTCATTCAATGTATTAATGCATGAACTTAAAGGTTTAGGCTTAGATATTAGATTAGAAGAATAAATAAATCAATTATGGAATTAAATAAAACAAAAAAATTCAATAAAATATCAATAGGATTAGCTTCACCTGAAACTATACTTGCTTCATCAAGAGGTGAAGTTCTTAAGCCTGAAACTATTAATTATAGAACTCATAAACCTGAAAGAGATGGTTTATTCTGTGAGAGAATATTTGGCCCTGTAAAAGATTATGAGTGTGCTTGCGGTAAATATAAAAGAATAAGATATAAGGGTATTGTATGTGATAGATGTGGTGTTGAGGTCACAGAGAAGAAGGTTAGAAGAGATAGAGTTGGACATATAAATCTGGTTGTACCAGTTGCCCATATATGGTATTTCAGATCATTGCCAAATAAAATTGGTTACTTGTTAGGTCTTCCTACAAAAAAACTAGATATGATCATTTATTATGAAAGGTATGTGGTTGTTCAACCCGGTGCTGCTCTCGATGCAGAGGGAAATCCATTTAATAAAATGGATTTCTTGACAGAAGAAGATTATTTAAATGTTTTAGAAAAACTTCCACCAGAAAATCAGTTTTTAGATGATAGTGATCCTGAAAAATTTATTGCTAAAATGGGAGCTGAATGTTTAATTGAACTTTTATCTAGAATTGATTTAGATGAGCTTTCATACGAGCTTAGACATAAAGCTAACAATGAAACCTCTAAACAAAGAAAAACTGAATCATTAAAGAGATTACAAGTTGTAGAATCACTCAGAGAGGCAAATATTAATAAGGAAAATAAACCTGAATGGATGATTTTAAAAGCCATACCAGTAATTCCACCTGAGCTAAGACCACTTGTTCCGCTTGATGGTGGTAGATTTGCCACTTCTGACTTAAATGATTTATATAGAAGAGTTATTATAAGAAATAACAGATTGAAAAGACTTGTTGAGATTAAAGCACCGGAAGTTATTTTAAGGAACGAAAAAAGAATGCTTCAAGAATCAGTTGATTCGTTGTTTGATAACACGAGAAAATCATCTGCTGTAAAGACTGAAGCAAACAGGCCATTGAAATCTCTTTCAGATTCACTTAAAGGTAAACAAGGTCGATTCAGACAAAACCTTTTAGGAAAGCGTGTTGATTATTCTGCAAGATCAGTAATTGTTGGTGGACCAACACTTAAGCTTTATGAGTGTGGTTTGCCTAAGGACATGGCAGCTGAATTATATAAACCTTTTATTGTAAAAAAATTAATTGAAAGAGGAATAGTAAAGACAGTTAAATCTGCAAAAAAAATTATTGATAAAAGAGAACCATTAGTTTGGGATATCTTAGAAAATGTTTTAAAAGGTCATCCAGTTTTATTAAATAGAGCCCCTACACTACATAGACTTGGTATTCAAGCTTTTCAACCAATACTTATTGAAGGTAAAGCAATTCAGGTTCATCCACTTGTTTGTACGGCATTTAACGCTGATTTTGACGGTGATCAAATGGCTGTCCACTTACCTCTTGGACCAGAAGCTATTTTAGAATCTCAATTGTTAATGTTGGCATCTCATAATATATTAAATCCTGCAAATGGATCTCCTATCACAGTTCCATCTCAAGATATGGTTCTTGGATTATATTATATGACCAAGGAGAAGAAGTCTACTAAAGATGATGTTGTCAAAGGTGAAGGTTTAATTTTTTATTCTTTTGAGGAAGTAAAAATCGCTCACAATGAGGGTAAGGCTCACTTGAATGCTTCGATTAAAGTTCGAACCAAAGATTTAAATGATAATGAGGAGTTAGAAACTAAATTAATTAAAACTACAGTTGGTAGAGTTTTATTTAACGAGGTAGTTCCAGAAAATGCAGGTTATATAAATCAAGTTCTTACAAAGAAATCATTAAGGGATATCATTGGTAGAATTTTAAAGATGACCAGTGTTCCTGAAACAGCAGATTTTTTAGATAAGATTAAAGAAATGGGATTCACTTTCGCTTTCAAAGGTGGGTTATCATTTAGTTTAGGTGATATAATAATTCCAGATGAAAAAAACAAAATGATAGATTCAGCTAACCAAGAAGTTGATTCAATTATGTCAAATTATAACATGGGGTTAATAACTAACAATGAAAGATATAATCAAGTAATTGATGTGTGGACATCATCTAATGCATCTTTAACTGAGCTGGCTATGAGAAGAATTAGCGAAGATCAACAAGGTTTTAATTCTGTGTATATGATGCTTGATTCAGGTGCCCGAGGTTCTAAAGAGCAAATTAGACAGTTGACAGGCATGAGAGGTCTTATGGCCAAGCCTAAAAAGGCTAGTTCAGGTGGAGGAGAGATTATCGAGAATCCAATTCTTTCAAATTTTAAAGAAGGTTTATCAATTTTAGAATATTTTATTTCTACCCATGGTGCGAGAAAAGGTCTTGCTGATACAGCTTTAAAAACAGCCGATGCTGGTTATTTAACTAGGAGGCTTGTTGATGTAGCTCAAGATGTAATAATTAATATCGAAGATTGTGGTACTTTAAGAGGCATTTCTGTTGAAGCTTTAAAGAAAAATGAAGAAGTTGTTGAAACCCTTGGTGAAAGAATCTTAGGAAGGGTATCATTACATGATGTATACAATCCTTTAACAAATGAAATTATTATTAATGCAGGAGATGAAATTAATGAGGATCTTGTCGAGAAAGTTGAAGAATTACCAATCGACAAAATAGATGTAAGATCACCTTTAACTTGTGAAGCTAAAAGAGGATTGTGTGTTAAATGTTATGGAAGAAACTTAGCAACAGGAAAAATGGTTCAAATTGGTGAAGCTGTAGGAGTAGTTGCAGCACAATCAATTGGTGAACCTGGCACTCAGCTTACATTAAGGACATTCCATGTTGGTGGTATTGCAGGAAATATCTCAGAAGAGAATGAACTGACTGCCAAATTTGAGGGTATAACTGAAATAGAAGATTTAAAAATTGTTAAATCAAAAGACAATGACGGAAAATCTATTGATCTAGTTATTTCAAGAACCTGTGAAATAAAAATTCTTGATGAAAAATCTGGTATTGTGTTAAGTTCTAACATTATACCTTATGGATCTTCTATTTTTATTAAAAATGGCAAGAAAATTAAAAAAGATGATGTTGTATGTAAGTGGGATCCTTACAACGGTGTTATTATTTCTGAATTTGGTGGTATTGTTCAATACGAAAATATTGAACAAGGTATAACATACCAAGTTGAAATTGATGAGCAGACAGGATTTAAAGAAAAAGTTATTTCTGAAAGTAGAAATAAAAAACTGATTCCTACTTTGCTTATTAATGATAAAAAAGGCAAGAATCTTAGAACTTATAATTTACCTGTGGGAGCTCACCTTATGGTAGATGATGGTGAGAAAGTAGATACTGGTAAAATCCTTGTTAAGATTCCTAGAAAATCTGCTAAATCGGGAGATATTACAGGTGGTCTTCCAAGAGTTACTGAACTATTTGAAGCTAGAAATCCATCAAATCCAGCTGTTGTAAGTGAGATAGATGGGGTTATTAGTTTTGGCAAAATTAAAAGAGGTAACAGAGAGATAATTGTTGAATCAAAAACTGGAGAGATAAAGAAATATTTAGTTAAATTATCAAATCAAATACTCGTACAAGAAAATGATTTTGTGAAAGCTGGTATGCCTCTTTCAGATGGTTCAATTACACCAAATGATATTCTTAATATTAAGGGTCCATCAGCTGTTCAACAGTATTTAGTTAATGAAGTTCAAGAAGTTTATAGATTACAAGGAGTAAAAATAAACGATAAGCATTTTGAGGTTCTAATTAGACAAATGATGCAGAAAGTTCAAATTCAAGATTCTGGAGATACAATTTTCCTAGAAAATCAGATAGTTCGCAAGAATGAATTTATAAGTGAAAATGATAATTTATTTGGAAAGAAAGTAATTGAGTCTGCAGGAAATTCTGAAAATCTTAAAGTTGGGCAAATTATTACTGCTAGAGAACTTAGAGATGAAAATTCTTTGCTTAAAAGAGAAGATAAAGAATTAGTAGTTGCAAGAGATGCTGTAAATGCTACTGGATTCCCAATTTTGCAGGGAATAACTAGAGCATCACTACAAACAAAATCCTTTATCTCAGCTGCTTCCTTTCAGGAAACAACAAAGGTTTTAAATGAAGCTGCTGTAAATGGTAGAGTAGATCATCTTGAGGGATTAAAAGAAAATGTCATAGTAGGTCATAAAATACCAGCTGGTACTGGAAATAGAGATTACAATGATATTATTGTTGGTTATGTTGACGAATATGAAGAATTGCTAGAGAGTAAAAGAATTAGATTCAATGAAGAAGGATAAGTCACCTGACAAGAATAATATTAATATTGAGCTTGATGAAAATACTGCTCAAGGATCTTATTCTAACCTGGTTATTGTTAATCACTCACCAACTGAGTTCGTTTTAGATTTTATAAATGTTATGCCAGGGTCTCCAAAGGCTAAGGTTAGATCTAGAATAATTCTGACTCCACAACATGCTAAAAGATTTCTAAGTGCTCTTGAAGAAAATTTAAGTAAGTATGAATCTTCATTTGGAGAAATTAAAAGCTTGCAAAGAGATATTTTACCATTAAATTTTGGTGCTCCTAAAGGAGAAGCTTAATTTCAACAAGTATATGGCTGATCATGTTATTTTAGTCGATAAAGATGATAATGAAATCGGTACTGAGGAAAAGATTTTAGCACATCAAAAAAAATTACTCCATAGAGCTTTTTCAATCTTTCTTTTTAATGATAATTTAGAAATTTTAATCCAAAAGAGAGCTCCTAACAAGTATCATTCTGGTAATTTATGGACTAATACTTGTTGTAGTCATCCAGTACAAAATCTTTCACTCGAAGAATCAGCTCAAAGTAGACTAGTTGTGGAAATGGGTATTGAAGCTAAACTAAAAAAGATTTTTTCTTTTGTATATGAAACTGAATTTGAAAACGGTTTGTATGAATATGAATATGATCATGTTTTATTTGGAAAATTTAATGGAATACCTATTTTAAACCCTGATGAAGCAGTTGATTTTAGATGGATTTCAATTTATCAATTAAAAAATGAAATTGATAACAACCCTGAAAAATTTACTGTTTGGTTAAGAATTATGTTTAATGATTATTTTAAATACTTCAAAAATTATGAAAATAACAGTTTGTAGAAAGGCTCATTTTAATTCTGCTCACAGATTAGCTAATCTTAGTTGGACAAAAGAAAAAAATCTAAAAGTTTTTGGTAAATGCTCATATGATAATTATCATGGTCACAACTATGAACTTATTGTAAAGTTAACAGGTGAAATTGATCCTGAGACAGGAATGTTGATGGATCTATCTATATTAAAGAAAATTATTAAAACTGAAGTTGAGGATGTCTTAGATCACAAAAATTTAAATCTAGACATCCCTCATTTTAAAAACTTAATTCCCTCAACAGAGAACTTAGCAATATTCATATGGAATAAATTAAGAGATGCTATTGAAATACATTGTGATTTGTCAGTTGTTCTTTACGAGACCCCTCGAAATTTTGTAGAATATTCTGGTTAATTAATTAAGCTTTTAAGTTGTAAAGCATACTTTGAATTTTTAACCTCACCTTTTAGTGATTTATATACAGTATCAAGTATTTTTTCAGATTCAAATAGATCTGTTATTGCTATATATGGTGCAATTTCATAACGTGAGTTTCTTACAGCATAATTCGCATTGTGTAGAAATTGCCTGGTATTTATATTAATAATTGATTTTTCAATTATTTTTAAACTATCAGAATTATTCGTTTTTGAATTTTCAAAAGATCTTTCAAAAAGATTTAATTTTTCATCATTAAATTTTTTATTAATTGATATATAATCTCTTAGTAAAGAATCATTCTTTGAACCTTCTACTGATATTTTATATCCGTAGTTATCTATCGAGGTAATGATATCCATTCTATTATTTTCAGCAAAAAAACTTAAACTTTTAGTTTCAGATCCATCAGTAAAATCAAGATCTAAAAATAGCATTTCAGGTTGTTTTAAATCATATGTAAAATTTATAATTTTATCACCTTTTACTATGAAAGAATCAATTTTGAAGAAAGATGAATCATTTAGCTTTTTAAGTGTAATCTTACCTTTTTTTAAGCCTTTTACTTGAAAATTTAAGTCAAGCTGATTTTTATTTGATTGGCAACCAAAAAATAGGATTATTAATAATAAAAAAATTAGCCTCACCACACAAAAGTACTTTATTTAATTAGATCAAAACTTCTTTTAATAAATTCAGTTAAATCATTTCCCTTTAATAAATTTTGGGAAAGTCGAGCTAAATCTAAGGACTGTTTAATTAGCCTATCTCTTTTATTTTTTGTTTTAGTTTTAAATATTTCGCTAATAAGTTTATTGTTTGTATTTACAATCAGGTTGTACATTTCAGGCATATTGCCAAACATTGAATTTCCACCTGTATTTTGCATGTCTTTCATTCTTCTCATAAATTCAGGCTGTGTTATTATAAATGGTAATGAATCACTATCCATTGCCTCTAACTGAATGGAATATTTCTCTTTAGGAATAACTTCCTCAATTTGTTCTTTTAATTTTGCTTGTTCTTTTTCAGTCAGTTTAGAAACACTTTTTTCATCTTTTTTAATAAGATTATCAATTGCATCTGAATCAACTCTTGCAAATGAAATTTTTTCTTTTGATGATTCTAATTTCTGTATTAAATGACTTATGATTGGAGAATCAAGCAGTAGAACTGTGTAACCCTTTTTATTAGCTTCTTTTATATATGAGTCTTGTTCCTCAATATTTGAAGAGTAGAGAATAATTGTTTTTCCATCTTTATCAGTTTGATTTTTTTTGATTTTTTTTAATAATTCTTCATATGTGAAAAATTTATTATCTGTTGATGGATATAAAGCAAAAGTATCAGATTTTTCATAAAACTTGTCTTCACTCAACATACCATACTCAATAATCACTTTGATGTCATTCCACTTTTCCTCAAACTTTTTTCTATCCTCTTTAAATAATGAATTTAGCTTGTCTGCAACTTTTCTTGTGATGTAATTAGAAATTTTTTTGACTGCTGAATCAACCTGAAGATAGCTTCTTGAAACATTAAGTGGAATATCAGGTGAGTCTATTACACCTCTAAGAAGAGTTAAAAATTCAGGAACAATTCCTTCTACATTATCAGTAACAAAGACTTGATTTTGATAAAGCTGAATTTTATCCTTTTGTAAATTGATATCATTTGTAATTTTAGGAAAATATAAAATACCAGTTAAATTGAACGGATAATCAACATTTAAATGAATATTAAATAATGGGTCCTCAAAATTCATTGGATATAGATCTTTGTAGAAAGTTTTATAATCCTCTTCTTTTAGATCTTTAGGTTTTTTGGTCCAAGCAGGTTCACTAATATTTATAATGTTATCTACAGTTTCTTTTAGCTCTTTTTCTTTTTCACCTTCACCAGTTTTTTTAGTTATTTCTTTAGTCCCAAATTTGATTGGAATTGGCATGAATCTATTATATTTTTTTAGCAATTCTAAAATTGTATTATCATCTAAAAAACTTTTTGAATCTTTAGAAATATTGAGGACTATTTCTGTTCCTCTTTCTTTTTTATCGGAATTAACTAAAGTAAATTCAGGTGATCCATCACAGGACCAGTGAACAGCAGGTGATTTTTTAAATGATTTAGTAATGATTTCAACTGAGTCTGAAACCATAAAAGCTGAATAAAAACCAAGACCAAAATGACCAATTATACCGCTATCTTTTGCTGAATCTTTATATTTTTCAATAAACTCCTCAGCTCCAGAAAATGCAACTTCATTTATATATTTTTTAACCTCATTTTCAGTCATACCAATACCTTGATCAATTATGTGAATTTTAGATTTCTTTTTATCAACCTTTATTTCTATGATCGGATTACCAATATCCTTTTTGAATTCACCTATATTTGACATGTGTTTGAGTTTCAATGTTGCATCTGTTGCATTAGAAATTAACTCTCTTAGGAAAATTTCTTGATCACTGTATAAGAATTTCTTTATTAGTGGAAATATATTTTCTACTGAAACATTAATTTTACCTTTACCCATTACTTTATTTTTTCTTGCAAATATATTTTCAAATCACATACCAAACAAAATATGATGACAAAATGACATTTTTATTTAAATTGCAGTAAACTAATACAATGTTTAATTCAATTATAAAAGGTTTAGGCTACTATATTCCAGATCATGTTGTAACAAATGATGATTTATCAAAAATTATGGACACCTCAGATGAATGGATTATAGAGAGGACGGGAATTCAGGAAAGAAGATGGGTTAATGATAACAAATTAACTACATCCTTAATGGGAACTTATGCTGCTGAAAAAGCAATTAAGGATGCAGATATTGACAAGAATGAAATAGATTTTATAATTTTTGCTACTTTAAGTCCAGACTACTATTTTCCTGGATCCGGAGTATTATTACAAAGAAATTTAGAGATTAAAGAAGTAGGAGCATTAGATGTTAGAAATCAATGTTCAGGATTTGTTTATGCCTTATCAATTGCAGACCAATACATAAAATCTGGTATGTACAAAAATATTTTGGTTGTTGGAAGTGAAATTCATTCTGGCGCATTAGATAAAACTTCAAGAGGTCGTTCAGTATCAGTTATATTCGGAGATGGCGCAGGAGCAGCAGTAATTTCTGCAAGTAATGATGATAGTGGAATATTATCAACTCACCTTCACTCAGAGGGTAAATTTGCTGAGGAATTAGCAGTAATAAAGCCTGCTACAACATTTTGGATTGATAAAATAAAGAATGATGATAATGAAGATGGATCTGGTTATTCTCCTTACATGAATGGTAATTTTGTTTTTAAAAACGCTGTAGTCAGATTTGAACAAGTTATTTTTGAAGCATTAAATCACTCAAATCTTAAAAAAGAGGATATATCATTACTAATTACTCATCAGGCGAACTTGAGAATTAGCCAATACATTCAGAAAAGATTAAATCTTTCAGATTCCCAGGTTTTTAATAACATCATGAAATATGGTAATACTACTGCTGCATCAATTCCAATAGCTTTGACTGAGGCTTATGAATCTAATCTAATAAAAAAAGGAGATATAATAGTTCTTGCAGCTTTTGGAAGTGGTTTTACTTGGGGAAGTGCATTAATTAAGTGGTAGATTTCCTAATAATATAAAGCCCAAAAAATGTTATTAGACCGTTAATTGGTAGAAGTTCATAACCAATTTTATATCCACCTAATAATTCTGGTTTAAAGAAAATATAACTTACTATTAATACGGATATTAAGCACACAAAAAATGATAAATTATCATTGATTTTGAATTTAGTGAAAATACCAAA
>CESD01032727.1_pt1 | contig 10887 bp, 12 predicted proteins | sample 531191 | NCBI WGS metagenome assembly CESD01 (sample SAMEA2622021, study PRJEB7988) | marine metagenome | biome: marine biome (ENVO:00000447); feature: deep chlorophyll maximum layer (ENVO:xxxxxxxx); material: "saline water (ENVO:00002010), including plankton (ENVO:xxxxxxxx)" | depth 188 m
CTTGACATGGTGGGGGTCGGTGGTTCGAGTCCACTCGTGTCTACCATTCCTTATTAACAGTAACTAGAGTAATTTTATTCCAGATTCAGATAGTATTTATTATTCTTCTTTGTCTTTATCTTCGTCTTCGTCTTCGTCTTCATCTTCATCACTACTTACTACTTTTCCTATAACTTTTATAGGTACTTCTATAACTTTTACAGTTGTTGATACAACTGTTCCTGCCAGGCTCGCTACGGCGCAACCTGACAATAAAATAATAAATAAAAAGACTGAAAAAATTTTCATAAAATAACTAAAATCAAATGTAGTAATTTACAATGATATCCCAATATAAAAAGAAATATTAAAAAGATTATGATAACTTTATTTTTTGCTGGCTCTTTGACTATTTTAGCTATAGTTCTAGCTTATTTAACAGGTCGTCAAAGAATTAAGACCGGTACCAACTTAGGCATCGGAGAAGATTTTGGAATGCTCCAAATAACAAGAGCTCATGGAAACTTATTAGAAAATGCTTTATTTTTTTTAATTCTCTCTTTTCTTTTAGAGACAATTGCCCAAGTGTCTAATCTGCCTCTCATGATTCTTGGGGATATATTTTTACTTTCAAGAATTGCGCATGCTTATGGTTTAACAAGACCAGGAGCTAATAGTCAATTTAGGTTCCTTGGAATGGCAGGAACAATTATAGTGTTAAGCATTCAGTCGGTATGGGCCTTAATAATTTCTATGAATTGGTTAATTAGTAACAACTTTGGGTTATAGGACATGAAAATATTCTCATTTTTAATTTTGTTCACTTTAAGCCAGTTTGCTTTTACTACTAATGATCAATCTACCTCATATTTAGAAAAGATTGTTTTAGGCTCGGGATGCTTTTGGGGTGCCGAAAAGGGCTACGAGGCATTACCTGGAGTTGTAGATGCAGTTTCTGGTTATTCGGATGGTTATGGAGTGCGACCTAGCTATAGAGAAATTACTAAATTCATCAATAAATACAACCCTAATAATCATGCAGAGGTAGTAGAAGTAACTTACAACAAAAATATTATTTCTACCGAAAAGTTACTTCAGCATTATTTTGAATCTCATGACCCTACACAAGTTAATCAACAAGGGAACGATATTGGCACGCAGTACAGATCTATAATTTTATTTACAAACGATGAGCAGGCTCAAATAGCAGAAGAACTAATATCTGAATATCAAGAATTACTAAGTAATTCTGGATATGGAAGAATTGCCACTAAAGTAAAGTCTTTAGATTCTTTCTTTTCAGCAGAAACTTATCACCAGGATTATATTAAAAAAAACCCAAATGGTTATTGTCCTGATCACTCAACAGGAATTAAGTTTGTAGATAATGATATCCTTGAACTAAAGGACAACACTCCTCTCCTATCTGATAAAACCATTTTGGTTATTGAGCCAGAAGGATACTGTCCGTACTGTGAAAAATTTAAATCATTGGTAGTTAAAGACTATCAAGGAAGTATACCCATCTTCTTTAGACATGCTTTTCAGCTAGAAGATCTGAAGATTGAGACTCCTACTTGGGCTACTCCTACAATTATATTTTTAGATGAAGGAAGGGAAGTTTTTGGATACCAAGGATATATGTCATCTGAAGAGTTTTATAAAGCTCTTGGATTTTTTAAATTGGGTGATTCTGAAGCTTACAGAGTGGCATTCGAAGACGGTACTGATGCAAGATTTTGTAGAGAGTATGAGATTTTTAAAAACACGCCAGATGGAGTTTTTGTAGACAAACTTAGTGGAGCACACCTTTTTGATACGAGAGATAGATTTAATTCAGGAACGGGATGGTTGTCTTTTACTAAACCAGTAGACGGATCTGTTTACAGGAAGGCGGATAACAGTTACGGTATGCGAAGAATTGAGATTCGATCGAAGACCTCGGATATACATCTAGGCCATGTTTTTCCTGATGGACCAAATGGACTGCCCAGGTATTGCATTAATGCGACCGTACTTGAATTTAAGAGTAGAAAAGAAATTAATAAAAGCTAATTAAAATTAAGGAGTAAGTAATGAAAGGAAAAATAGCTAAATATGTTACCGTAGGAACCAATGATTTAAATAGGGCAAAAGAATTTTATGACGCTCTTTTCTCTGATTTTGAAGTCACAAGTTTTGGTCCTAATGAGCGAAGTTTTTTCTGGACAATGCCAGGAGACGATACTAACTTTGCTGTCTTTGTGCCCTATGACGGAGAAGAGGCTACAATTGGTAATGGAAGTATGGTTGGCATCACTTTGGAAACTACCGAAGATGTAGATGCGCTATATAAGAAAGCAATTGAGTTAGGTGCTACCGACGAAGGAGAGCCGGGCCAAAGAGTTCCAACTTTTTATGGTGCCTACGTCAGAGACTTAGACGGGAATAAACTTACATTTTGTAAATTTGGTTAAAGATTTAAAGGAAGTCAGCCACAGTATCGAAAATAACAAAGGTTATTAATATTCTTATAGTAAGAGTAGTTCTTAAAGAATCAGTTAATTCCATACCAAACCATTTCTTTGTTTTTCTAGGTTTAATTTCTGCTGTCATATTAAGTAGTGTAGTTATAAAAATTAACCATAAAATATAGAACAAATATTACTGGAGACACATAAAGCATCTCTAGCAATAATCTATTTAGAGTTTTTGGTTTTAATTTTCTTTTAAATTGCATTTACAAATTATTAATGCAATTTTTGTGCCAAAAAAGGTTGGAATTTGATTGTATCTTGAGATCATACTAGTGCATTTCCGTAGAAACTTATTCAAAGATAGATCAAAATAAAATTTTATTATTTTTCCGCAGTAACTATCCAGGTAGCGCTAGGGAAAAGCAATCCATCTCCCGTATAAAATTCTGCGAAGGCTTCCTTAAGTGATTCAACAATTTCAATCTTAAGATTATCAGGTGAATCTTTAAGCATCTCCGTCACTACAGGATTTATTGCTAAATAGTCTTCTGAAGCATCTTGTAAAGTCTTTCCTGAGAACATAGTTATTTCTTCTTGATTATCATCAAAATAGATTTTAGAGAAACCAGATTGCTCCAAAATACCCTGAACATAATCCTTTTCTTGAAAAGCAAACGGACCTGGACTTCTTGGCGGAGGAGATGGCATATCCAAGTATTCTTTAATAACTTGAAGAGACAAGCTCTGCCATGGATTAAGAGTAGGATCCTGCCAGCAGACAAAACTCAGTTTCCCTCCATTCTTCATAGAAGCATGTATATTCTTGAAAGCTTCGTAAGGGTCCTCAAAAAACATAACCCCAAACCTAGAATAAACATTATCATATTCCTCATTATCTAGTTGGTCTACTTGTACATCAAAGACTCTAAAATCAACATTAGAAATGCCTTGAATAGATGACTGCGATTTTGCTTGATCAAGCATTGGTATAGATATATCTAAACCTGTAACTATTCCATTTGTAACTTTCTTTGCTATTTCAAGTGTTGTTGCGCCACACCCACACCCTACATCCAAAACGTTTGAATCAGCTTTTAAGTCTAATTTAGCTAAGGCTTTTTCTCCTAAAGGGTTGAGCATGATGTCCATTTCATTTTGTTTTACGACCCAGTAATCTCCTCCTTTGCCTGACCAGAATTCTTTTTGCTTAGAGTTTTTATCTTCCATAATAATCGTTAAATTTTTGATATCTTATTATATAAAATACAAGCGTCAATAATTCTCTAAACATTTCTAAAGTAAGTTCGAGTAGTTATACTGTGAGTTATATGGAAATAAATAATTCCCTACTCAATTTAATTGGAAATACTCCAATGCTTAAACTTTCTTCAGTAGATACGGGAGTTTGTGAGTTATATGTTAAATTAGAATCACAAAATCCTGGAGGTTCAATTAAAGATAGAATCGGTTTGTCAATCATTGAACAAGCAGAAGAATCTGGGGACTTAAAGGAAGGCGGAACAATAATTGAAGCTACAGCCGGAAATACAGGAATAGGTCTGGCTTTAGTTGCGGCTCTAAAAGGTTACAAAATAATACTTATTATTCCTGACAAGATGAGTAGAGAGAAGATATTACACCTTGAAGGTTTGGGTGCAGAAATAATATTGACTAGGTCAGATGTACCTGAGGGTCATCCTGAGTATTACCATGATGTCGCTAGAAGAGTAGCTGAAGAGACTCCTGGCAGTTTTCTTGCAAACCAATTCTCTAACCCGGCAAACCCTTTTGCTCACAGAACCACAACTGCTCCTGAGATTTGGGATCAAATGGAAGGAGATTTAGATGCTGTAGTTGCAGGAGTTGGTTCAGGAGGCACTTTAACTGGATTAGCGGAGTTCTTTAAAGAAAAGGATCCTTCCATACAAATAGTAGCTGCAGATCCTGAGAATTCTATTGTCGCAGATGCTGTTATTAAAGGAAGTTATTCCTACGAAGGTGGAAGTTGGCTGGTTGAAGGTGTAGGAGAAGATTTTATACCAGATAATTTAGATTTATCTCTAATAGATGATGCTGAGACTGTTACAGACAAAGAGGCCTTTGAAGTTTTACAAGTCTTGCTTCAAGAAGAAGGAATCTTAGGAGGCTCGTCAACTGGAACTTTAGTAGCTGGAGCAATTAAATGGTGTCAGAAGCAAACAGAACCTAAAAAAGTAGTAACTTTTATATGTGATACAGGCAATAAATATCTTTCCAAGGCATTTAATAAATCCTGGCTTCACGACAATAATCTCTTAAATCAAGAAAAAGAAGGCAATTTAAGCGATTTAATCAATAGAAGAGCGGATAAAGGTGAGATGATTACCGTATCTCCTAGTGAAACTCTCTTAATTGCTTATAACAGAATGCGTTCTGCTGATATTTCTCAAATACCCGTCATTGAAGATAAGGAGTTATTAGGTATTCTAGATGAAGAAGATCTTCTGCTCAGCGTAACTAAAGACCAGGCATCATTCTCTTCATCAGTCACAGAGATTATGACAAATGAACTTGATATATTACAAGTAGATGCAACTAATGACGAATTGTTAGATGTACTATCTGAAGGAAAAGTAGCTATCATCTATGAAAATAATAACTTTCTTGGATTTATTACTAAAGTTGATCTCATTAACCATTATAGAAATAAATTAAATCAAAATTAATTATGGCTGATAAGAAGAATAAACAAGGATTTGATACTAGAGCTATTCATGCCGGGCAAGACCCTGATCCCACTACTGGTGCAATCATGACACCAATTTATACAAGTTCAACCTATGTTCAAGAAAGTCCAGGAGTTCATAAGGGGTATGACTATTCTAGAAGCATCAATCCTACACGCAAGGCATTAGAGACTTGTGTTGCAGATCTCGAAGGCAGTTCGTATGGATACGCTTTTTCATCTGGAATGGCAGCCTGCTCAACTGTTCTAGAGGTTCTTAATTCTGGTGATCATGTTATCGCTATGGATGATTTATATGGTGGTACGTACAGATTATTTGAAGATGTAAGAAGGAGATCTGCTGGACTTGAGTTTACTTTTTCTGATTTAAGCGACTTTTCTACTCTTGATTCATCAATTAAAACTAATACAAAAATGATATGGGTTGAGACTCCTACAAACCCACTACTAAAAATAGTTGATTTAAAGAAGATAGCTAAATTTGCAAAAGAGAACAATTTAATCTCTGTTTGTGATAACACTTTTTGTTCTCCTTACATACAAAACCCACTTGAACTTGGGTTTGATATAGTTGTTCATTCGGCGACAAAATATTTAAATGGTCATTCTGATTTAATTGGCGGCATAGTGGTTTGTTCTAATCAAAAACCTGAATTAGCAGATCAAATTCTTTACTTGCAGAATGCTGTAGGCTCAATCATGAATCCCTTTGACAGTTTTCTGCTCCTTAGAAGCCTAAAAACTCTAGCTGTAAGAATGGAAAGACATTGTGAAAATGCTATGCAGATAGCGTCTTTCTTAGACGCTCATGAAGCAATTGAAAAGGTTATATATCCAGGCTTACAAAGCCATCCACAGCATGATTTAGCAAAGAAACAAATGCAAGGTTATGGAGGGATGCTAACTTTAATACTGAAAGGAGGTCTGGATTCAGCAAGATCATTTCTTGAAAGGACTGAAATATTTTCTTTAGCAGAAAGTTTAGGAGGTGTCGAAAGCTTGATTGAGCATCCAGCCATCATGACACATGCTTCAATACCTCCTGATGTCAGAGCAGAAATTGGAATAACTGATGGTCTAGTTAGACTTTCTGTAGGTATTGAGTCACTAGAAGATTTGATTCAAGACCTTGAAGTTGCTCTTAAAGGTCTCGGTTAATTTTCCAATTTACTGGTTTAGAAAAATTATCAATCTTATCTTCTACACCTAACACTAAAGCAAATAAAGCCATTCTGACTACAACCCCATTATCAGCTTGCCTAAATATTGCTAGATTAGGGTTTTCATAAAGATCTGAATCTAGTTCATTTGCATCACTCCGCGAGTCTCTTGGTAGAGGATGCATAATTACCGTATTTGGTTCACAATTTGCTGTATATATGGATTGGTTAAGCGTCATTAGGCCTTTATATCTCATCGCATCTTTTTTATTTTTAAATCTTTCTTCTTGAATCCTAGTTACATAAATAATATCTACCTCTGAAATCCCTTCTTCCAAGTTCTCAGTTTCAATTAGCCTAATATTTGATTTAGCTAATTGTTTAGTTAGGTTAACCGGTAGTTTTAATTCTTTCGGAGAAATCAGATTTATTGTAACTTCTGTATATAGTGACAGAATTTTACAAAGTGAATGCACTGCACGTCCAAATTTTAAATCACCTACTAAAGCTATTCTTAAGCCATCTATTGTTTTTTTATTTTGAGAAAGTTCTTTTTGTATTGTGTAAAGATCAAGTAAAGCTTGAGAGGGATGTTCATTTGACCCGTCTCCTCCATTTATAACTGGTACTCTGCTAGCTTCAGCAAATTTTTTGACAGATCCTTCTTCCGGATGTCTCATGACAATTATGTCACTGTATCCACTTAAAACTTTGGCGGTATCAACCAGCGACTCTCCTTTTGCTAGAGACGAAGACCCTACTTCCGTTATCTCTCTTACATTTCCTCCTAAAAGATTAAAAGAAGCTCCAAAGCTTATCCTGGTTCTAGTACTTGGCTCAAAAAACATATTCCCTAAAATAGCACCTTCAAGTACACGAGTGACTTTATCTTTTGAAGAATAAGGCTCTAAGCTATCTGCAATATTGAATAATTTCTCGACATCCGAGCGATTGAACTGATCTATGGAAAGAATGTGACTACCGCTAAAATCCATGTAGTTTATATTGTTTCACATGTCTAATGATAACATCAATAACTAGACATTGGATGAGTTAAAAAAATTGGAGAAGACCAAGCTCTTTCACCAACAGATGCTAGACAGTCATCCTTTGCATCAAAATTAGGTCCGCTTGCATAACAAGGTCTAATTTTTATGCATTCACCAGCCTCATTTAACTCACATCTTAATGGATCACCTCCAACTATATCTGATTCTTCTTGTATGACTCTTGCATAATATAAAGAGCTTTTAGTATCTAAAGAATATTCATCATCGGTGAAATTTACAAGACAACCTTCTCCATTATCTTTACAAATAAATACTTTCCAAGGGTCTTGTATATTTTTAGAAATAGAGTCTAAATCAGTTGTGGGAGTAATTTTAATAATTTCAATTCTGTCAATCTTATGTCTTTCATTGCTCGGGTTATAGCATTCGTTCAAACATAATCTAGATATGTCTTCCGCACTCATTGCTGTGTGCACGTATTCCGGACAACCTGGATTTTGTTTGAAAGATCCTATCGCCCTCACTTCAAATTGAGGTTGTTCAGAAAAAGTTAATTCATTACCCATTGGGATTATCCCTTTTTCACTATTCAGTAAGTTAAACCAAAGTAATATGCGTTCTCCAGATGTTGCATATACTTCTCTCTCGTAAAGTGAGTTATAAATTTCATTTCTATCTAATTTAGATGCATGAACGGCTACTAAGCCTCCAGTAGAATAAAATGATGCTCCTCGTTCTGGAGGAAAGAGCCAAGTTAAATTATCTTTTGCGCCCCAGGAATCACCCATAGACTTCCTAGCAAACTCTTTATAACCCGCACCAGCTCTAGCTTTATGATTGTCCGTTGAGCCAATTAATCCCAGTTTAAATGAATTTAATATACCATTCTCAGAGACCATTGAAGTAAGAGCTGCCTGTGAACTCATATTAGGTCTGTAGGTATACGCCGGCAAAAATTCATTTTTAAGCTGACCACATTGCATCCAATCTTCAGGAGAAGCGTCTTCAACCAAACCAAATCTTAAGAATCCAGAAACATCATTAGCAAAATCTTTCTTAACTTTTTCAATATCAGCCAAACAAGAGACTGCATTTTCATCTTCACACCTTTGTCGGATAATTTCACCAGCCCTCCAACAACAAGGCTCAAACTCATCTGTAGGATCAGGACAAGCATAAGTTCCGTCATCAAGCTTTACAGCGTGCTTAAAATCTTTAAATATTTCTGAATTACCATGGCCAGAATAAACTTCTATTAATCTTTGTCTTTCAGGATCATGCTGTTCGTTTGTCAACTGTAAACTTAAGGAAGAGTCAGCTGGAGCATGAATTCCCCAAGCAGTTCCATGAGGAATTACCAAAGCTTCTAACTTTAATTCATCTAGTTTTTGAAATAGTTGCCGAGGGTTTTCAGCTTTTTCTTTGCATTTAATCTCTTTAGTGTCTTCTAGATCACTACAAAAAGGCTCTGAATAGGTTGTATTTCTATATTTTAAAAAATCAAAGTCAATCTGCTCTGGTGGAAAATCAAATATTAAAGGCAGAAGAGGGGCTGCCTCATGTTTAATCATTAAATCAAGACCTGTTAAACCGGCTCCTATAGGTTTTTGTGGTAAATTGTCTAAGTCTCTTAGAATTACATTTTTATGGCCATAATGTACATCTGGAGTAGAAGCCATTTGGGTCCATTCCCATCCTGCAAAGGCTATCAAATCCTTTTTACCATGATCAGATACCGCATCACAATTTTTTATAGAGGTTATCGTATCCTGCCACATTTCTTGAGTAAGCCCTTCTGCATGATCAGTAATAGAAAAAAAATCTAAAGAAGAACAGAATCTAGCAAAATTACAGGCATCGGCTGGAGGGTGAGCTCCTTCTCCCTGAACCAAAGGTAGACTGAATAAAAAAGCGTCTTGTGAAAAAGTTGTATGAACATGTAAATCTCCAAAAAAGATTTGATTTTCGACTTCAGTCTGTTGTATTTGCGGTCGAGAGAAATCAATTACATCAAAATCTTTAGGCAATTTTCCAACCAATCCAGATGAAGAAATAAGAACATAAATAATTATTAAAAGTACAAAAAGAAAAAGATATCCTAATAGTTTCAGGGCTCTAATCATTTGCTAAGCCCCTACCTCTTAGAGAAATCCATTCATTGGTAGGGCTATCGACATCACCAAAATTAGTTCCAGTTTCCGCAAAATGGTAGACCATAGCAGTTCTTCTTTCAGAAGAATTGTTATCATAAGATTTATGCATCAAAAAACTATGAAATATCAAGACATCTCCCTTGTCCAAAAGCATGGGTATTTCTTTAGAGAAGTCATGATTCTTAATTTCTGTATAGCCATAATTAGAGTTCTTTCTTTCATCCGGTAAATGTTCATGTAATGGTTCTAGATGAGATTCAGGAAGAACAACCAAACAACCATTTTCAATAGTTGCTTTGCTAGTTGCTATCCACACTCCAACTTGAGGCTCTTTATCGAAAGGAAAATAAGATGAGTCCTGATGCCATGGCTGCCCCCAAGCTCCGGGGTTCTTGAATATAAATTGACTTAAGAAGCAGTCAATATCACTACCCAGCAGATCTTCTAATACATCTAATAAGTCTTCTCTTAAAATAAAGTCTTTAAATGAACCAGTAGAATGGATTCTGAATAATTTTGAAATTTCATCTTCAATATTCTTAGCATTTTTATTTGGTTTCATCTCTCTTATGGCTATATGACCATTTCCTGCATAAGCATGACTAAATCCATCTTCTTTTTTTACGATTGTGCGTATTATTTCAACAACTTCTCTATTTAAATCATCGCAAAACTCTTCTTTACAAAACCCTTTCAACAAAATAAACCCTTCTTCGTTCCATGATCTTTTTTGTTCTTCTGTAATATAAGAATTTTTTCCAATAAGATTTTTTGAAACTCTGCCTTTTTGTTTGTTAACTGCAGATGAGAATTCTTCTTTAGAATTCTGGCTTATCTCCTCTCTATCTTCTGAAAACCCATTCATATTAGTATTTTCCATAACTCAGCACATTTTAAGTTTAATTTATATATTTCCCTAGTTTAATACACATATTTTTGAGAAGATTAGTAAATAAACAATCACAGGATGAATAATTATGGCAACTTTTGAAGATCTTAAAAATGGACTTGAAGAAGCTTTTGACTCTGAAGGTGCGAAAGGAGTTGAGGCTACAATACAAATCAATATCGATGATTTAACTAATTTTTTTGTTGATATAAACGATGGCTCATTAAATGTTGAAGAGGGAGAGCATGAAAATGCGGGTCTATCTTTAACTTTTGACAGTCAGGAGACAATGGAAAAAGTATTTTCAGGTGACCAACAAGCAGCAATGGGAGCTTTCATGCAGGGAAAAGTTAAGTTTTCGGGAGATATGACCCTCGGTCAAAAACTTGGATCTGTATTTAAAGCACCGGAATAGAAATATTAACCAGCATATTTCACTGAACACCCATAAGGCTTGGTTAATGGGTCTGTAACCTTTTGTCCTTTATTTAATTCTTTTATAGCATTCTTTACAT
>CESD01079940.1_pt1 | contig 10870 bp, 13 predicted proteins | sample 531191 | NCBI WGS metagenome assembly CESD01 (sample SAMEA2622021, study PRJEB7988) | marine metagenome | biome: marine biome (ENVO:00000447); feature: deep chlorophyll maximum layer (ENVO:xxxxxxxx); material: "saline water (ENVO:00002010), including plankton (ENVO:xxxxxxxx)" | depth 188 m
AAACATTGTATTTTTCAAGTTTTAAAACACATTGAATTAATTTAAAACAAAGGTGTTTAGCCATCTTAAATTTTGATTTATGACTTTTTTTCATCCATTAAGCTATACTCAGAAGCTTGAGGAGAAAATTATGAAGAATTTTATATTAAAAATAGTAGGACTCATACTTGTTTTAGTTACGCTTACAGCTTGTGGCGGAGGAAACGTCAATATGGTAAAAACTGGTGTATTTAATGACTATCAGGGCACTACTGTTGGAGACGCATTTGACAGTTGGAGTATGTGTGAAAACACTTCTTGGACCGAATTTCAAACAGAAAATGGTAGAAATATTGTGGAGTATAAGTGTAATGCATCTACACAAGGCTATGACAATTTAATTAATGTACTCAATAGTTTTGATGCAGCCGTTATAGAGAGTATAACTGAAACGATATGTGCGCCAATTGCAATAGCTCAGCTATATTCAGGTGGACCAGCATGTAAATTTACAATGAAAAGACTCAAAAGTGTTCTTAGAGATGGAATAACTTATACAGTACAATTTCAAGTAAACCTAGATGATAGCTTTGAAATTTCATATTTGGGAGCTTCAAGCCCTAATGTTGGAGAAATTAGTTTATGGGAAGCTGATATATTGACTCCAGTAGATTTTTTAGATTATGTCATGTATAACAATGCATACTTGAATGAAACATCAACAGGCGGACCAGTAGATATTATATCAAGTAATATAGCGACTCTTGGCGATATGGAGCTATTGAATAGATAAATTAAACTATAGATAGGGGCCATAGCTCAGCTGGGAGAGCGCAACGCTGGCAGTGTTGAGGTCAGGGGTTCGATCCCCCTTGGCTCCACCATTTAAAATATGGAAATATCATTTATTGGCTGGATTCATACTATTTTAGGTACTCTAGCGATTTTTGTAGCAGTTTTTATAATCGCAACAAAAGGCTTTATCAGTGCAAAGAATTTATTAGGCAAATTTTATTTAGTTGCAACGGCGATAACTGCAGCTACCGCACTAATGCTATATCAAAACGGAGGTTTTAATCTCGCCCATCTTTTAGCCGTCTTTACTTTAATTGCTATTTTATTAGGATTGGCCTCCGAGGAATATAATATTTTTGGTTTCTCAAAGTATATTCAAGCAATGTCATACACTGGGAGCATTCTTTTTCATTTGATACCCGGCATTGCTGAAGTAAATAAGAGATTACCTTTAGATAATCCCATGGGCCTTTCTGTAGATGATCCTATAAATATTTGTTATTACCTGATTTTCACTATAGTTTGTGGAGTAACAATTCTGATTCAATGGATCTATATTTGGAAGAATAAAGCTTAGTTATTTTTTTTCCACAATGAGTGTAAGAAATAGAACCAAAAACCGTTGAGAATAGGTTCAATAATGGCATCTACAGCAGCATCACTAAAAGAAACATTAAAAATAAAAGATGCCCACAATGTTGCAATACAAAAGTGCCCTAAAGTATAAATAGACGTAAGAGATAATGTGCCTAATGAATTCTTTGCAATTCTATGAAGTAAGTAAAACCAGAAACCATTAATTATCGGTTCAATAATGGCATCTGCTGCCGCTAGAGAAAAAGATGCATTAAAAATTAAAGTTGCGCAGGCCCAAGCAATGATGATATGCCCAATTGTGTAAACTATTGCTAACCCTAAGCTGCCAACTTCTTTTATTCTGGAGTTAAGCTCTTTTTTTGCTGATAGTATTAGTTCAGTCATCGAAGTTTAATTGTATTGCTTTTTGTGCTCTAAGTAAGCTTTCCAAGCAATTTCTTGTAGAAATGTTAAATCTTTTTCAGAAATTTGGTTTAGATAATTATATTTAAGTCCTTCAGGAGAGGAATTTGTAATCATAGAAAATACTACATAAGAACCTAAGTAGGTTCCTAGCAGTCCAGGATGAGTTCCATCTGGATGATGCAACATTATATTGGGTCTTTCCTTGTATGCCATTTCATAGGCTATTCCTACAGGAGCAACTTTAGAATTACTTTTCTTTCCTGCATCGTAATAGGCCAGTTTTATTTTTTTAATTAAATTTTTCTCATATCTAGGATCGTTATCAAGATAGGCGTGAGTCATATATAAAGCTGTTTGTATTCCAATTTTTTGGGCTTTTTTGCTGTAATTCACAGCTGTATCTGTAAATATAGACCTTAATTCTGAGGTAGTAACCTCCTTGCTACCACCTTGCATGATCAGTAAATCTATTTGTCGATCTAGTTGAAGGTTTTTGTAATCGAGTAAGTGCTCAATATTATGGTTATTTAATCTAGAACCTCCAATTGTTGCTGATTTTGTGATGATGTCTTCATCATCATAGTATTCGATAAGCATCCTCTCTACATGATTATGAACACTATCGTTATAATAGAGATAACTATTACCTACAAATAAAATTCTTTTTGGGTATTCAGCAAGCAATAGATTAGACAATAGAATTATTAAAAAAATTTTTAAATATTTCATGCCTTTATGTTCTTATGCATAGCAGTAAATACAATTTTAGAAATTAAATTTCCCATCTCATCTTCTATTTTTACATCCCATATAGATGTGGTCTTTCCTAAGTGATTAGGAGAAGCAGTGGCATATACGAAACCTTCGGTAATGCTTTTTATATGGTTTGCTGTCAGACTCAAGCCAACGACCGTTTTCTTGCTAGGGTCTACAGTTAAATATGCAGCACAACTAGCTGTACTTTCTGCAATAACACATGAAGCACCACCATGAAGCAGACCTAAAGGCTGACGAGTTTTTTCATTTACAGGCATTTTCGCTTTTAAAAAATCATTCCCTAGTTCAACAAATTCAATTTCTAAAAGCTTGTCTATATTTATTGAGGAACGAAAATCTTCAATTTTATAGTTTTTAAACCATATGCTCATAGAGGCATTATATCGAATTAGAAAATATAAACATTATTATCAAAATCAATAAAATAGCTAATAAAAAAGGATAATTTTTTCTATAAACAGCAAAAAAAACTTACAAATACACGTTTTTTACAAAAAAAATATGACTATTAACTAAAAAAGGCATAAAATATATTTAAATTAATTATCGCTGCCTAGATCAGAATGTCTGGCCCAACTTCCATTCTGCAATACAACTAGGTAGCGATTTTTTTTCTTAGGGCTATTTGTTCTTTTGTAAAATTTAATGTTGAACTTGGATTATTTTGTTGAACATCAACACATAAATTTTGATGGCTTTTGTCTACTGGAAGCCAAGGCTCGTTATTAGAGAAACCAAAATTTTGTAATTTAGATTTCCAAGGTATAGGAATTCTACAGCCATCCCTACCTTTAAATTCTGGCCAGAAGTTTTTTCCAAAGGGATCTTGTATATAGTCATATTCAACATCAGACTCTAGTAATCCTAGTTCCTCGCCTTGATAAATACAGATATTGCCTTTCAGTCCAAGCAGTTTTTCCATAATTATTTGTGGGTCTTTATTTACTCTGCTAGCAATACGTTTTGAATCATGATTACTAAATGCCCAACATGGCCATGATTTAGGGTGATTTTTAAAGAAATTTTCTACTACACCATCTATGGTTTCAAAATTAACATCTTCTGATAGAAATTCGAAGCAGTATGCCATATGAAGTCTTTTTTCATTAGTGTAATCACCAATAGTCTCAAGAGGATCCTCAGAAACAATCTCCCCTATGGAAATAGCATCATATTTATCTAGTAGGCCTCTAATTTTTTCCAAGTAAGGAATAACTTCCGGTCTGGTATTGTCATATGCATGAATTTGTAAGCCATAAGGATTGTCTTTATTGAAACCAAGAGGACGTACTAATTCAGGGTCTTTAGAGGGATTATTTCGCAGTTCTTTATCGTGAAATAAAAAGTTGATAACATCAAACCTGAAACCATCTACACCAAACTTAAGCCAGTATTCAATCTCTTCAAGCATTTGATTTTGAACTTCTTCATTGTGAAAATTTAGATCAGGTTGCGATGTAAGAAAATTATGTAAATAGTATTGTTCACGATTTTCATTCCACTCCCATGAGCTGCCACCAAATACTGATAACCAATTATTAGGGGCGACATGCGACCTTCCATCTTGCCAGACATACCAATCTGAAAATTTGTTTTCCTTGGATTCTTTACTTTTTTTAAACCATTCATGTTGATCAGAAGTATGACTTAACACGAGGTCAGTAATAACTTTTAAATTTTTATTATGAAATATGTCTAACAGCTTTTTGAAATCCTCATTTGAGCCAAAGAGAGTATCTACTTTTCTGTAATCAGAGACATCATAGCCAAAGTCTTTTTGCGGCGACTTAAAAAAAGGAGATATCCATACATAGTCAACTCCTAGATCAGAGATGTAATCAATTTTCTTGGTAATTCCATTTAAATCACCAACCCCATTACCAGATGTGTCTAAAAAACTTCTTGGATATATTTGGTAGATAATTTTATTTTTCCAATCGTCCATAATTAATTTTATTGAGTATTGCCTTTATCAATTATAGGTATACATTAATTATATGAATAGTTTGGATTACTTAATTGTAGGTTTATATGCTGTAAGTTTAATTGCCATAGCTACTTATGTTTCCATCTCAAAAAAAGGCGAAAAGAAAACAGCAGAAGACTATTTTTTAGCAGGAAGATCATTGCCTTGGTGGGCTATAGGCGCTTCTCTCATAGCTGCAAACATATCATCAGATCAACTTATAGGCATGAATGGAGATGCTTATGCATTTGGCATAGCAATTGCTACATATGAATGGACAGCAGCAGTAGCATTAATTGTCATAGGTAAATTTTTATTACCGGTGTATTTAAAGCAGCAAGTTTTTACTATGCCGCAATTATTACTACAACGTTTTGATAAAAGAGTAAGCACTATGCTGGCTATCTTGATGCTCATTATGTATGTGATGGTTATTTTGCCAGTCGTACTTTGGATGGGGGCCAAGGCTATAAATAATCTTACAGGTTTAGATCTTATCTTATCGATGATTCTTTTAGGCGCTTTATCTCTTGCTTATTCCTTATATGGGGGTCTCAAATCTGTGGCTATGACAGATATTATTCAAGTAGCTTTACTAGTTTTCTCTGGCTTATATGTTTCTTACTTAGGTTTAAATGCTATTTCTGATGGAAATGGAGTCATAGAAGGCTTCATGATGCTTCAAAGTGAATTTCCAGAAAAGTTTGATGCCATTTTATCTTATACACCAAAGGCAGAAGACCCAGAAGCATATGCAAATTATGTAAAGCTCCCTGGCATTTGGGTATTAATTGGTGGTCTTTGGATTGGACATTTCTATTATTGGGGCACTAACCAATACATTACTCAAAGAGCGCTTGGTGCAAAAAGCTTAAATGAAGCTCAGAACGGATTGATGTTCGCAGGAGTACTTAAAATTTTCATGCCAATAGTTGTTGTTTTGCCAGGCCTAATTGCTGTAGCGCTTGAAGGAAGCCCTAATTTCCCTTCGTTGATCAACCCTGAGAATAACGAGGTTGATAGAACGAATGCTTATCCTTCCATGTTGTCATTGTTGCCAAATGGAATGTTAGGTCTTGCATTTGCTGCGCTGATTGCTGCAATTGTTTCTTCTTTAGCATCACTATCAAATAGCGTTAGCACAATCTTTACTATGGATATTTATAGAAAAGATCAAGATATCAATAATCCAAGCTTAGTAAATATCGGTAGAGCAGCAGGATTGGCAGGCCTAGTGGTTTCTATTATTGTGGCTCCAATATTTCTTGGAAGTCTGCCTTCAGCTTTTCAATATGTTCAGGAATATATGGGGCTTTTTAGCCCAGTAATTTTGTTTGTATTTTTATCAGCAATTTTTGTTAGGACCTCTAACTCAAGATCTGTTTTAATTGGTTCAATTGCCGGTCTTATTTCAGGTGTGGCTATGAAATTGTATGTCCTCAATGTTGAAGAAGCACTAATAGAACCTTTTTTCCATCAAATGCTAGTTTCATTTGGAGTAGCTTTTATATTTAGCTATTTATTTTCTGGTTCAAAGACCAATCAAAAAGTTTTTCAATTTTCAAACGAAGATTTTAGAACTTCGAAACTTTTCAATGCAGGATCAATATTTATTATTGTAATGCTGGTGTTTATCTATACCACTTACTTTTAAAATTTAAGCTCTTTTGTTGAAATCAAGATGCCATTTTGATCACAATAAGCCCAGTCATTTCTGTTTATTGAAGTGTTGCCAAAATTTAATGTCTCAGATCTGCTTCCTTGACCTTTTTTCTTACTTCTTTTTGGTGAACTTGCTATAGCCATAATGCCTATAGATAGACTTGATAGTATTTCAACATCTCTTACACAACCGTTTATGACTATTCCAGACCAATTATTATCTATTGCTTTGGCAGCTAACATATCACCGAGAAGAGCACACTTCATCGACTTAGAGCCATCAACAAAAAGCAATCTATTATTGCCATTCTCCTCTAATATTTCTTTTACATACGAATTGTCATCAGGACAAATTGCTGTCTCTATTTGCCCATGGAAAGATTTAATACTTCCATAATGATTAAAAGAAAGTTCAATGACTTTTGCATCGTCGTTTTGGTCAGATAAATCAGGAGTTGAAAACATCACAATAGTATTTTACATCAGCAACCAAATAATTCATTATGACAAATGAAATGCAGAAATTTTTTATCACCTTAATTTTACTTTTTTCATCATTTTTATTTTCTAATTCTAAGCCAGTGGCGATAGTTGTGCATGGTGGGGCAGGTTGGTTTGAAAATATGCCAGAAGAACAAGTTGAAGGTATTATGAAAGGCCTAGAAGACTCAATGAATATTGGATATGAGATTCTCAATAATGGCGGCTCAAGTTTAGATGCGGTTGAACAAGCAATAATTCATCTCGAAAACGACCCACTCTTTAATGCAGGCAAGGGGGCAGTTTATACATCTGAACTTAGACAAGAACTTGATGCTTCTATTATGCATGGGCTTAATAATGATGCCGGAGCTGTAGCATCAGTAACAAATGTCAAAAACCCTATTTCTCTAGCACGTTATGTTATGGAGAATACTGATCATGTAATGTTCTCATCAAGAGGAGCTGAGAGGGTCGCTAAAGATGGAGGTTTAGATATTGTTTACCCAAGTTATTTCTACCAAAAAGATAGATTAGAAGATGCCAAAAGAATAAAAAAAGAAAAAAATAAAATGGGAACAGTCGGAGTAGTAGCAATTGATATGGAAGGAAATATTACTGCTGGAACCTCTACAGGAGGAATGACTAATAAGATGCCTGGTCGAATCGGAGATTCTCCTATCATTGGAGCAGGTACATGGGCTGAAAACAATGTTTGTGGCGTATCTGCAACAGGACATGGCGAGTATTTCATAAGATTTAATGTGGCAAATGAAATATGTGACTTAATTAAGTATAAATCTAAAAATGTTAATGAAGCAGCTGAGATAGTTATTGAAAAACTAAAATCTATTGGAGCAGATGGAGGGGTCATAGTATTAGACTCTGAAGGAAATGCAGCAATGACTTTTAATACTCCAGCTATGGCAAGAGCCTATAAAAATTCTAAGGGCGAACAGCTAGTAAAAATATATAAAGATTGAAAACCTTTCTTGAACAGAATCTATTAAATCTAGATCTTCATGGCGTAAGACATCATGAAGTAAAAGTTATGGTTGAAGATTTCATACTAAATAATCAAGAACAATTACCCTTAATAATAATTTGTGGTAATTCATCAAAGATGATTGAACTAGTAAGTCAAGCTTTAAAAGATATCAGTGTAAATTTTGAAGAAACAAGATACGGTAGAATAAGAGTGAATTCATTAGATGCGCAAACTTAAAATAATTCAGATTCTCCCAACATTGAATACAGGCGGTGTTGAAAGAGGGGTCTTAGATTTCAATAAATATTTAATAGGAAAAGGCCATGAATCATACGTAATATCTAACGGCGGCAGACAGGTAAAAAATTTAATTGATGATGGGGGTAAGCATATACATTTGCAGATAGCAGAGAAAAGTTTATTTACTCTTTTTCAGGCAAAAAAACTTGCTGATGTAATTAATGAAATATCTCCAGATGTAATACATATCAGATCAAGAATCCCAGCCTGGGTTTTACAGCTTTCCAAATTATTTATCAAGAACCCAAGACCTTTAATATTTTCGACTTTTCACGGACTATATAGCACACCCTTTTATAGCAGAATAATGGCTAGTTTCGATAGGGTAATTGCTATATCCAAAACAGTTGAAACATACATTTATGAAAACTATGAGAGACATTTAAAAAAGCCACCAATGCTTATTTATAGGGGGTCAGACGAATCTTATTTTTCACCTAATTTTGAACCAAAACCTGGGTATATTGATAATTTCTATAGAAAATTGCCTAATTTATTAAATAAAAAAATTGTTGCTTTTCCAGGAAGACTTTCATCGTGGAAAGGACAAGAATCTTTTATTAAATTAATCTCTGAATTGCCTGATGATTTTTCTGGACTAATTGTTGGGCCTTATAATAATGCTAAGAAAAAATATTTTAAGCGCTTAAATAAACTTATCGAGAATTACAACACCAAAAGTAGAGTTTTTTTCTATGACGCAAAGGATGACATTAGAGAAATTTATTACCTGTCTGATCTAGTGATGAATCTTTCTACTACACCTGAACCATTTGGACGCACTATTCTTGAAGCAGCAATGATGAACAAAAAAATCATTGGCTGGGATCGAGGTGGTGTTGGCGAAGTTTTAGATATGTTCTATCCACAAGGAAAAGTTGAATTTGGTAATTTCAAATCTTTGGCAGAAACTGTGGAGAATCTATCTATTTCAGGAGAAAGACCATCAAATGTATTCCTTACCTCAGAGCTTATGCATTCTAAAACTGTTTCGTTTTATCTCGACACTCTAGAAAATAAATCTTGATAAATTCTAATAACTTTTTTAGTTTGAACTGAAAGTAGATTTTCTTCTTTAACCTTCTTAAAGCACTCTTCTTGTAGCATCTCTAATTCATGAACATTATCGACCCATTGATAAAGTAAATCTTTAAAACTCTCATCATTAATTTCAGCAAGAGATGAGGTAGGAAGAAAGTTACTCATAATGCCACATTTAGTTGAAAGTACTGGGACATTACAGAAAAGAGATTCAAATAAAACTTTTGGCGAACCTTCTCTATCAGAAGGTATTACTAATGCTTTCGCTTTTGAGAACAGCGCAGCAACATCATTTGTTTCAGGCTCTAATGATATTTGATCAGACAAATTCAGATCTTCAATTAAATTTTGCATTTCACTCTTTGACGCACCTTCGCCAACCATAATTAATTTTTGATCTATGCCTTTCCAAGCATTAATTAGTCTTTTAGGATTCTTGACGGGCTCAAACCTACCCAAATAAAGAAAATATTCGCCTTCAGATCTTGAATAATTATTAAATCTGCTTTCATCGACCCAATTTTCTAAAACCATGGAATTTGATGAAGATATTTTTTCTAGTGACTTTTGGCTAGCTCCAAATATAAAGTCTGTTTTTTCAAAAGGAGAAATGTTCTTCTTAGTCCCATGAATAGTAGAAACATGAAGATCTAGATGATTAAATTTGTTAACAATATTAGTCATCTTGCTTGCATGAGTATGCAATATATCAGGAGCTATGGAATTAATTATTTTTTTAGTCTGATTCAGCAGAATGGGCGAATGTCTCCATTGATTGGTATCTAAAACTCTATACTCACAACGAAAATTTTCTTTCAAGCTTTCAGGGCCTACAACAATGACTTCATGGCTTTGTGATTGTTCATAGGAAAGCTCTTCTAAGTGTCTTTCTAACCCAGCAAATACTTTGCTCGAAAATAGGTGCAAGATTTTCATAGCCTTTCTAATAATTCTTCAACTACTCTTTTTACTTCTTTAAGGTGTATATTTTTTTGAGGATGAATCAAATCTATATCTTTAACTGATCGCGACAACAGAAACCGTTTTGTATTTATATAGCCCAAAGAGCCATCACTTTTTAATCTATCAATGTTTTTGCTAACCTTCGTAGAACTTTCACCATGTTCACTAGCATGTTTTTCATGATGAAAGACATAAACTTTTGTTTTTGTTGAAAGCGCTTCATAAAGCACTGAGACACTTTCAGGAGTAATAAATGTTATTTCATTTGTTTGCATTTCTTTCGATAGCCAATCTGAAGAAGTTTCCTTCCAGTTAAAGAATTTTGCATTACCCTTATGTTTTGGAGTAGGCATATTTGGAGATCTAGGCGAAGTGGTTATTGTCCATTGGTAATCATCAAACTTTTCATTTAGCAACCATTCTATCTGTTGGTGGACAACTTTTTTTCGAAAATGAAAATGTCTACTTTTCCCACCTATCACCATTAGGCCTTTCTTTTTGTTTGTTTCTTGATCTGAATATCTTGATAATACGCCTTTAGTCGTTATGACATTTTTAGGTTTTCCTAAGTGATACTTGTCCATATCTGGCACTATTGCTATATCGAACCATTGCGTAGGCCTTAAAGAAGGTTTCATCAGTACAATGGTTTTTGCACCTTGACGATTTTTTTTAGCTTTTAACATATGTTTATGTGAGCTATTACCAGCTCCTAAGATAATATCGGGCATTGAATCGTGACCTTGATAATCAGTGAAATTATGTAATTTGATTCTTTTATGCTTCTCAAATTCAGAAATAAGGGCTTCTATTTGCTTTTCATGGCCTTTTTTTCCATCTTTAAAGGCCCAAATGGTAATTTCTTCTTTCTGTTTAAGGGACATAGATTAAAATAATGATACATGGATCAGAATAAT
>CESD01015942.1_pt1 | contig 10768 bp, 10 predicted proteins | sample 531191 | NCBI WGS metagenome assembly CESD01 (sample SAMEA2622021, study PRJEB7988) | marine metagenome | biome: marine biome (ENVO:00000447); feature: deep chlorophyll maximum layer (ENVO:xxxxxxxx); material: "saline water (ENVO:00002010), including plankton (ENVO:xxxxxxxx)" | depth 188 m
CTTATTTTTTCTTCATCTAATGATTCTTTAAGGACTTTAGCGTTATCCAATGAAGAAAAAGCACCAAACTGGATAAACCATACTTTATTATTCTTTGAAGTTTTTGCTGAATTTTTTTTGGTTTTTTTTGATGATAATAATTTTTGATAAACTTTTAATGAGTCTGATTCTCCCGCAGCATTTAACGATTTATATAATAAATTTTTTGCAGACTGACTTTGAAGGTGAATTGGAGCTTTTAAATTAAACTCTTTCAAAATATTTGAAGATGTAATATAAGAACCTCGAGCATAATACATTTCGGCTTTTTTTAACTTTGAAAGCCATACATAATCAGATTCCAGATTCGAGCTAATAATTTCTTCATAAATTTTTAAAGCATCATCAGCATTTGTAAGCTTTATTGCTTGTTCATACCTAAGATCTAAATTGACGTTTTGAGCTATCAAATTAACAATAGTACAGCAAACTATTATTGTTCTACTTAATAATTTCATCTTTAATCATATCGTTACATAAGGAAGAAATAGATTTTCTAACTTCAAAACTGCTTGATTCTAATTTTAATTTATTTAATCTTATAGAATGGCAAGTATGATTGCTTTTCATAAATTTATCTACAAGTTCATTAGCATCTGAAACTTCATTTTTTTCTAATAAAATATCAATTAATCTATTTAGAGCAAATCCATCAAAATCATTTTCTAATAAACTTCTATAAAGATTTTCAACTTCATCATATTTTTGACTATCAAATAAAATATTTTCTATATTATTATATGCCACAGTTCTTTGAGATGGCATATGCTTTGCATAAAGCTTGTAATATGAAATTGCTAATTCAGCATTACTTCTATTATGATTTGCAAGCTCTAATGCAGAATCAGGATAAATGTTTTCAGATTTAGCACTCTTTTCAAGATAGTAAACATAATTTTTAATATTATCTTTTGATTTATAATCCATAGCAATAAAATAATTCAACATAGATTCATCATTTTTTTTATGGTCAATATCTATTTTCATTAACTTTTTTTCTAACTTAAGCGCATCTTTCCAATTTTTATTTTCTGTAGCAATACACTTTAGCTCTCTTAATGCAAACTTGTTAGATGAATCAATATATAAGATGTTATTTAATTCACTTTCTGCTCTAGTTATATTTTTGTCTTTGAGAAAGTCCTTTGCTAAAGCTTTGTGAGCCTCAATTTTTTTTTCTTTTGTTATTTGAGGCCTTAATACTACTGTTTGATGAATTTTTATTGCTTGATTAACATCTTTTTCTCTGACAATGTCTCCGAGTAATAAATATGCATCAATATTATTTGAATCTTTAGAAATAATATCCCTTAATAAGTTATAAGCTTTATCTTTATCGCCGTCTACTAATGCTTTTAATGCATAATTAAATTCTTCAGTATCAGTTGGGATGTTCTTTGAACGATTGTTAACTAAAGTGAAAATTATTAGTGCAATAATCGAAAGAATTATTAAAAAAATTTGGAAATTACTTAGATCTAAAAATTCCAAATAATTACTCCTTATCGGAGAAACTAAATTCTTCGCCTACGGCTACATTTCTTAAACTATCAAGCTCTTCTGAAATTTCTTTATTTGACTTAACTAGTTTGGAAATTTCTGATCTGTAGGAGAATACTGATTTTAGAGATATAATATAGCCAATAATTACACCAACCATTATGAAACCAATAAAAGCAAGATATCCAGGTATATCATATCCATTATCTTTAAAAAAATAAATCGTTATGCTATCACTATTTTTATCAAAAAGCAAAAAAGTACCTGCAAGTACTCCCAAGACAAGTAAAACTCTTATAACTCTAAACATTATGCTCCTGTGATTTCTTTTCCATGTAATATTACACCTGTTGCACCAGTAATTTCAACTGGAACAATATCTTTAATATTACTATTATTTTTCTCAATTATCACCCATTCATTAGAATCACTTCTTCCAGCCCAATGCATATTTGATTTTTTACTTTCTTTCTCAATTAGGACTTGCTGAAATGATCCAACCATCTCTTGGTTTAATTCCAAGGTATGTTTCCTTTGAAGAATTAGCATTTCATCGAGTCGTACTTTTTTAACATCTTCTGAAACTTGATCAGAAAATTGTTCAGCCTTTGTATAAGGTCTCGGTGAATATTTAAATGTAAATGCTGAATTAAACTTGATTGCTTCCATCAAATCTAATGTTTCTCTGTATTGCTCATCTGTTTCACCTGGGAAACCAACAATAATATCAGTTGAAAGTCCACAATTAGGCATAATTTCTCTGATTTTCATTGCCATATCATAAAAATGCTCTCTAGTATAAGTTCTATTCATTCTTTTAAGCACTTCATTTGATCCTGACTGCATTGGAAAGTGAACATAATTACAAATGTTTTTTCTTGAAGCCATTACTTCAAGTAATTCAACATTTATATCTTGTGGATGAGGAGACGTATATCTAATTCTTTTAACCCCTTCAATATCAGATACTGCAAGCAATAAATCAGCAAAAGATTTTCCTTTATATTTGTATGAATTTACGTTTTGTCCTAGGAGAGTAATTTCTATAAAACCTTTATCAACAGCTTTTTTAACCTCTTCAAGAATACTTTCAACGCTTCTACTACGCTCTCTTCCTCTAGTAAATGGAACAATACAAAAAGAGCAAAACTTATTACATCCACGCATTATTGATACCCACGCATTAAATGTATCCCCTCTATTTGGGAAAAGGTTTTCATAAACCTCATGTCTTGAAAGCTTTGTATCTACAATACTCTTATTATCGGTAATATGTCTATTAAGTAGATCAGGAATTTTTCTGTAGGAATCAGGACCAAGAATTATATCAACATAAGGTTTATTCTTAAGTAAATCATCTTTCAAATTTTGTGCCATACAGCCCAAAACACCAATAATTAAATGAGGCTTATTTAATTTAATTTTATGGAGATTTCCTAGCTTTGAATGCACCTTAGTTTCAGCATTTTCTCTAATGGCACATGTATTTAAGAAAATTGCATCAGCTTCATCATAATCAGCAGTTTTCTCAAGTCCAAGATTAGTTAAAATACCTTCAACAAGCTCTGAGTCTGCAACGTTCATTTGACAGCCATATGTTTGAATGGCAAATTTTTTAATTAAAGAAGTATTCATTAGTCTATATATCCAGTAAAAAAATATCTTAATGGATCTACAGTTTTGTTATTTTTATGTACTTCATAATGCAAGTGAAAACCAGCAGCCCTTCCGCTATTTCCAGATTTACCAATTTTATCGCCACGTTTAACTTTTTGACCTTTTTTAACATTAATTTTCCAAAGGTGGGCATATATAGTCTCATAACCATAACCATGATCAATTTTAATATATCTACCCCAACCAGAATCATACTGTGCTTTAGTAACTACTCCATCGCCTGTGGCAACCACATCTGTATTTAAATTAACTGGAAAATCAAGCCCTGAATGCATTCTTCTTTTTCCGTCAATTGGATCTGTTCTATATCCGTATCTAGATCCTATATAACCTTTAACAGGAGCAATTGAGGGAATATGTCTATACATTTTTTCATTTGATTTAATTTTATTAAAAATTGTATTATAACTATCTTTTTGGATATCAACTGCAAAGGCAAGAGAGTCTACTCTATCTTTCAATAACATTATATTAGCACCATCGAAATCTTCAGTTGATGAATCTTCAATGGTAGAACCCCCGACACCTTTTGCTTTAACATCATCACTTAATGGAGCTAAAGTAGCATAAGTTCTTAATTCTGAATCTTTTTCTTCTATAAGCTTTAATTCTTCTTCAAGTTTTGAAATTTTGTCAATTAATTCTTGTGAAATTTCAGAATACTTTTCATCGGTCTGCTTCAATTTTTCTTTATAATATTCATCAGAAAATTTTTGGGTTAAAGAATAATTTATAGCAATGAATGAAACAGCAAAAACTGTAAAGAAAATTAAAAAGTTTGAAACAGAAAAGTTTATTTGATGAAGTTTTTCTGATGAAAGAAACTGAAATGAAAATTTTTTCTTATTTATCATTATTTAACTCTTTATCAGATGTATTTTCTTCATTATTAATTTCTTTCTTTATGTCAGAAATATTTGTCTTAATTGAATCAATGCTATCAACAATTGAAAGATATTTTTTATCTCCGACAAAATTCAATACGTTTTTATCTTTAGTTTTTGAAAAAACATACAGTCCTAGTTTGACATAAAGACTTGACAATTTTCTTTCTAACTGAATAATATCAATCCTCAACTTGCTTGCATGAGTAAATTCTTCAGCTTTTTCTGAAGCAACAATACTCCATTCGGTTATGTTTTTCTTTAAATCTTCCCAAAAGTTTGTCATAGTTCAGAATTTAATAGAACGAAGATAGATAGCAAAGATTAAAAGATGCTCCCAACTTCAATGAAATCGGGAGCCATCTTTCTTTATGGTAGCCAACCAAAATTATTCAAAAATACCCTTCCATAGAGATGATATACTTTTTCTTAAATTGCCAATATCTTTTAATTGTAATGAAGAAGATTTATCCTCTACATTGAATATTGGCCAAGCTAATAAACCAAGTAAAGTAATTAGCTCTCTTTTATCCTCTAAATTTTCCTTATAAATAATATTATTTAATTTCATAAAATCTACTGGAACATCTGTAAAGTGCTTTTTAAATAATAAATCTAGATTTCTAATTTTTGATCCACCGCCAGAAATTTTGATTCCGGATTTAAAATCAGCAACTGATTTTCCAATACTTTTTAACTGAATAAGTATCTGATCAATAATATCTTCAAACCTTAATTCTACTATTTTTGAAATCTCCTTCTCATTTACATTTTTCTTTAAATCTTCATTTGGAATTTCTATTTCAAAAATATTTTCTTCATCGGCAAAATCAGAAAAAGCAGATACATTTTCTATTTTTATTCTTTCAGCTTCTTTAATTGATGATTGAAGGTATGCTGCAATATCCTTAGTAACAAATCTTGATCCCAGTGGTACTACTTTTGAATGAATCAAATAGTTGTCTTTATAAAATAATATATTAGTTTTATCTGAACCTATATCTATAAAAATAACTCCAAGATCTTTCTCGTCATGAGTTAAATTTGATGATGATGCAGCATATCCATCAAATACTGGAAATGGTTCAATGCTCAGGTCTTCATTAAAGCAATGATCTAATTGTGTAAGATTAAAATTTCTTACATGTATTACATGAGTTTTTGCATCAATAGATTTTCCGACCATTCCAACAGGGTTTCTTATTAGCGGAGAACTACCTATGTAATATCCTTGTTCAATATTATGCAAAACATACCTATCTGAAGAAACTTGTACATCAGAACATTGGTTAAGAAGTTTTTGTTTAATCTCATCGTCAATTTCAAAATCTGTATTTTCCCTTGATCTAATTCGAGTAGATGAATTGATGGACTTAATTCCTCTGCCTGAAATAGAAACCCAAGCATCTTCATCAATATTTATTTTTGCATCTTTTTCCATTTTTTCAATTAATATTTCGAGATGAGAAAGCAATAAATCTTTGTCAATTATGTCACCACAATCAATGCTATCACTTTGAATCTCCGCTATTGATAGAATTTCTATTTTTCCATCTGGTACAATTCTTCCAACAGCACTTTTAATACTGTATGATCCTAAATCAAATGCAATTTGTATCTTATTTCTCATTATACTTCTTTAACTATTACTTGATTATCAAACCTTAAATCAATGTATTTAAAATCAGTAATTTTTTTATCCTCTTTAATTGTCTTTTGAAATGAATCTAAATACTTTATCTTTTTTGAAAGCATATTTGATCCAAGCAATATTCTTGTCTTACCATTTTTTAAAATTATTTCATATTCGCTATTTTCGTTAAAAACAAATTCTGAAATTTCATCATAAATTATTGGATGACTATCCTTTATAAATTTCATCAATGCTACGGAACTCATTACATTTGTTGATGCTGTTTTTGAACCTTTTGGATATAACTCAGGATTTGTTTTGAAGTTAGTTAAAATTGGTAAAGATAAATCGCAATATTCAACAGGTAAACATATTCCATCAGAATCTAAAATAATTAGTTCATCGCTACTAATTAGAGCTATTGGTTCTCTCTCATAAATAGTTATATTAATTGTTGATGGAAATTGTCTTGAAATTTTACAATCAACTATATGGTCAAATTGTAATATTTCAATTTTATGATTTTTTAAATTAATCTGAAGAATATTACTAGATTTTAAAACTGAACTTTTTTCTTCAATAATTGATCTATCAAAAAAATTTGTTCCATAAATATTTATCTCTCTTGCTTGATAAATTTTCTTAAAATTTGCCCAGCTTAATGATGATAGACAAAAACTTATGAGTAAAACAAAAAATATTATAAAATTTAGAGTCGATATATAAAATTGTTTTAACATAATCTCTCAATTTCATTTTCTTCAAAGCCCATTAACTTTACTTCAAGCTCAAGTTTTATAGAAAATTGCTCTTTAACAGTATCGTGTGCTTTTTTTATTAGTTTGAGCATATCATTAGAAGATGCTTTTCCATCATTGATAAAAAAGTTGGCATGTTTTTCAGAAATCTTTGCATCTCCAATGCTATAACCTTTCAAACCTGCCTCATCAATGAGCTTTCCTGCAGAATTATTTTTTGGATTTTTAAATAAACTACCAGCAGATCTTTTATTTAAAGGTTGAGAATTTTGTCTACCAGTTTGTGCTTTTACAAAGTTTTCACTGATTATATCTTCCTTAGCTTTTTTAAGATTAAAGTCAGCCGATAATAAAATATCATTTTTATCAAAAGATGATTTTCTATATGAAAAATTTATGTCATTCTTTGATATTTTTTTTATCTCATTTTTCGAATTAATAAGTTCAACACATACTAAATTTTCTGATATTTCACCACCCCAAGCTCCAGCATTCATTATTAACGCACCACCTAAAGTACCTGGAACTCCATTAAGATTCTCTAAACCAATTAAATTATTTTTAACAGCTAATCTTACTATTTTTCCTAGCCTAGCTCCACATTCAGCGTACAGGTTGTTACCACTTACTTCAACATTTTTTAGCGTTTTTTTAAGTGAAATTACTGCACCTTTAATTCCATTATCACTGACAAGAATGTTTGAGCCTGATCCAAGAATAGTTAATTCCATTTTATTATCATTTATTATCTTAATAGTATTAATTAAATCTCTTTTATTTTTAGGAAAAATCATTAACTCTGCTGGACCACCAATACCATAGGTAGTATACTTCTTAAGTGGCTCATCAATTAGGCATAATGAGGATGTTTTACTATTTATCTTATTAATAATATTTTTAATCATTGAAATACTTTCCTAATTCCTCTGAATATCTCCAAATGTTTCCAGCCCCTACTGTTAAAAATATATCTTCATTTGTTGCTATTGATTTTACTTTATCAACTATATCAGCTTGAGGAACAAAAGATACATTTGGATGCCTTAATTTGATCATTTCATCTACAATTAATTGAGAGCTTATAGAATTATCATCTTTTTCTCTTGATGCAAAAATTTCAGTGATCATAACATTGTCAGCTTTCATTAAAGATTTTGCAAAGTCTTTATAAAACTCCTTAGTTCTTGAAAAAAGATGGGGTTGAAAAATAACAGTTAATTTTTTATTCCAATTATCCTTCACTGTATTAATCACGCTAAGAACTTCAACAGGATGATGTGCGTAATCATCGACAATCATAACATTATTTTTTGATTTGATGTCAAATCTTCTTTTAACTCCGCTAAAACTACTTAAAGATTTGCATGCACTACTAATATCAATACCCATTATAAAGCAAACAGAAATTGCAGCAAGTGCGTTATATACATTATATTTTCCTGGAACTGATAAATTAACTGTGAATTCTTGATTATTGATTATGATATTAAAAGTGGTTTTTCCATCTTTCTGTTGAATATTCTCTGCTTTAATATCTACATCTGAATTTTCAATCCCATAAGTAGTTAAAGGCTTATCAATTTTTTTGATAATAGATTTTATATTTTCTGAATCCAAACAGACTGAGACATTCCCATAAAATGGAACAGAATTTGCGAATTGTAAAAACGTATCTTTTAAATCATCCAGATCCTTGTAACATTCAATATGTTCAAAATCAATATTATTTATAACTGCAATTGTAGGACTCAAATGAAGTAAGCTTTTATTGTACTCATCTGCTTCAACAACAAATGTATCCCCACTTCCTAATACTGAATTTGAATCAAGCGACTTAACAACTCCTCCTACAATTATAGTTGGATCTAAATTTAAATTTTTTAATATACTGCCAACCATCGAAGTTGTAGTTGTTTTACCATGAGTTCCAGCAATAGCAACGGTTGAATTATTTAACTTTGCTATTTCTGATATCATTTTAGCTCTAGAATAAATTAATAAATTTTTGGAAATAGCTTCTTTAAGCTCAACATTATCTTTTGGTATTGCATCAGAATAAATTATAAGCTCAGAATCAAAAATATTTTTTTTATCATGTCCAATTGTAATTTTTATTCCAAAACTTTTTAACCTTTGAACATTAGGAGAATCAGAAATATCAGATCCTGTAACTATAAAATCTTTATTGAATAGAAGTTCAGCTATGCCACTCATACCAATACCTCCAATTCCTATTAGATGAACTTTCTTAACACTATAAAGCATATCTATCCTCCAAAATGAAATTTGAAATCATATTTAAAGAATCAGGTATTGAAATATTATTAAAATTATCTTTCATGGAATCTAAAATTCTTTCATTTTCACACATATTTTTAAGAGAATTAATAAAAGTTTCTTTATCAAAAGAATCTTCTTCAATTAAGCTTGAGCATAAACTATCTTGAAGAAATTTGGCATTGTAATGTTGATGGTTTTCAGATGAAAACTTAAAAGGAACAAGTATAGATGGTTTTTTAAACTTAATTAATTCAGCAATTGTCATTGCTCCAGATCTTGATACAACCATATCTACTGCATTATACATTGAGGACATTTGATTACAATAATCGTAAATTATTACATTATCATTTTCTAAATGTTTTAGTGATTGATAATTTTTTTTACCAACAATCCAGATAATATTTAAAAATTCTAAATTTTTATTTTTCAATAAATTCGTAATTTTTTTATTAAGGAATTGAGATCCTTGACTTCCACCAAAGACCAAAAGGGTTTTTAAATCATTTTTAAAATTTAAATGCGCTGCTTTTGAGTCTGAAATCAAGACAGGATTTCCTGTAAAAATTGTATTTGCATTTTTTAAGTATTTTTCAGCATTTTGAAATCCTAAAAATACTCCCTTAGCATTTGAAGCAAACATTTTTGTTACAATACCTGGATAGGAATTCTGTTCATGAATGACGTACGGTATATTAAAAAGTCTTGCAACTTTCAAAGGTAAATATGATGAATATCCTCCCGTTGATATTACAAGTTTAGGTCTATGTTTTTTAAAAAAAAGTGCTACAATAAAAAATCCAATCAAAATATTGAAAAAAACTTTAGTATTATTAAAAATTGAGCTAATTGAAATTTTTCTTTGTATTCCAGATATTGAAACAAGCTTATAATCAATTCTTTCATTTTTTATTTTTGAATTTTCTATTCCTTTTTTTGCTCCAACATATAAAAACTTAAAATCAGATTTTAATTCTAAGTCTTTTTTTATAGCCATTAAGGGATAATAATGTCCTCCAGTACCTCCTCCGCATAAAAGTATATTTTGATTATGCATTTACTCTCAATCTCCATCTTTTTACATTAAGCTTTCTTTGGGCCTTACTTATATTAAGTAGAATTGCAACCATCATTAAGTTTATGATTAACGATGAACCTCCATAACTTATAAATGGCAAAGGAACGCCAGTGACTGGAATAATACCAATAACAACTCCAATATTTATAAAAGCATATATTGTTATACTTAAACCGAAACCGATAGATAATATAATTCCAAAAATATCATTTGATTTTTTAGAAATTTGTACTGCTCTATAAAATATTATATAATAAACGAGCATTAAAATACTTCCAGTAATGAAACCCATCTCTTCTCCAATTATTGCAAAGATAAAGTCCGTATGTGTTTCTGGTAAATAGGAATACTTTTGTATACTTTCACCTATACCCATTCCTGTCAATCCTCCTTGCTTTAAACCTATCAAAGCCTGATTTGACTGGTAACCTATCGAAGCAGAACTTGAAGGATCTATAAATGACAAAATTCTTCCTAAAGCATAATTTTTTTCATTTAAAATAAAAATACCAATAGTACCAACGGATAATACTCCAATTGTTGCAAGCTGAATTAAAGATGCACCACCGACAAATAATAATGTAAAGGCAATCATTAAAAGAATAAGAGTAGTTGAATTATCAGGTTGAATGATAATCATAAATGCTATTGGAAAGATCGCTAAAAGAGGGATTACAATACCTTTTACAAATTGCTGCATATACTTATAATTATTATCAATATAACTTGCTAAAAATAGTATCATTGAAAATCTAGCAATATCAGAGGTTTGGAAAGAAATAGGTCCAATATATAACCACCTACAGGAATCTCCATCACATCCTTGCAACCTAGTATATAATAGCAAAAGAAATGAAATGAATAAGAAATACGGGGAGAAAAACTGTAATTTTCTATAATTAATTTTTGTTAATAATAT
>CESD01037532.1_pt1 | contig 10725 bp, 10 predicted proteins | sample 531191 | NCBI WGS metagenome assembly CESD01 (sample SAMEA2622021, study PRJEB7988) | marine metagenome | biome: marine biome (ENVO:00000447); feature: deep chlorophyll maximum layer (ENVO:xxxxxxxx); material: "saline water (ENVO:00002010), including plankton (ENVO:xxxxxxxx)" | depth 188 m
CCAGTTGCGAAAAAAATGGCAGAAAAAGGCAACATTGATCTTACTAAAATTAAAGGTTCTGGGCCTAATGGAAAAATAACAAAAAATGATTTAGAGAACAAAAACGATATCGAAAAAGTTTCTGCCACTTCTACTTCCTCAGGGCCTGAAGAAGTTATTAAGTTATCTAGGAGAAGAATAACGATTGCTAAAAGGCTTAAAGAAGTGCAGTCTGATACTGTCATGACAACAACATATAACGAGGTGGATTTGTCTTCTGTTATATCTATAAGAAAAAAATTCCAAGATCAATTTGTTGAAAAACATGGCGTAAAATTAGGTTTTATGAGTTTCTTTGTAAAAGCGACTGTAAATGCCCTGCAAAGTTTCCCTCATCTAAATTCAGAACTATACCAAGACGAACTTATATTAAAAAAATATTACGATATGGGAATTGCTGTTGCCACTGAAGAAGGACTAGTAGTTCCTGTGCTAAGAGAAGCGGATAAGAAATCATCAGCTGAAATAGAAAAAGGGATAGCAGATCTAGCGACTAAAGCAAGAGAAAGGAAGATAACTTTAGAAGAGTTGCAAGGAGGAACATTTTCTATTACTAATGGGGGAGTTTTTGGATCGTTAATGTCCACTCCACTACTTAATCCTCCTCAAGTCGGAATATTAGGAATGCATAAAATACAAGAAAAGCCTATTGCTGTTAATGGAGAAGTGGCCATAAGGCCAGTGATGGTTCTTGCTGTTACTTATGACCACAGAATAATTGATGGGGCCATGGCAGTACAATTTCTAGTTAGGATAAAGAATTTACTAGAAGACCCATTCCAATTGCTTATTGATGCATAAATACACTACTTTATGAAAATCACAGATATAGAAATAACTGTTTCAAAGGTCAAAGACCTTGGAGACCTTGATGATTCTCCTGCAAAAGATACAACAACTTCTACTTCCCCAGATATTGTTTTGGTAATTATACGTACCGATGAAGGTATAGATGGTTATGGATTTGGATGGGGGACTAAAGGGGGGCTTAGAACAGCGTATACCATAGCAGAAGTATTTAGACCGGAGTTAATCAATGAAGATGCTTTGGCAAGAGAATATCTATGGCAGAAAGCTCATTACGCAGATAGACTTGGTGGCAATACTGCATTTACTTCGTATGGCCCTTTAGATGTTGCTCTTTGGGATATTGCGGCAAAGAAAGCTCAAATGCCTTTATATAAATATCTTGGGTACTACAGATCTAACATTCCTGCTTACGCAAGTTCTACTTTTTTAAAAGAACCAAAAGAGTATGTTGAATTAGCTAAGCAAGCAGCAAAAGATGGATATAAAGCATTTAAGTTGCATCCTCCAGGGATTCCTGAATTGGACATAGAATGTTGTAAAGCTGTAAGAGAGGCGCTTCCAGACATGGTTTTAATGAGCGATCCTGTTGGTGGCCATTATAGCCATGAAGAGGCAATTAAAGTTGGAAGAGAATTAGAGAAATTAGATTTTTTATGGCTTGAAGAGCCTATTTACGATCATGATATGCATGGGTTAAATAAATTATGCTCAACCCTAGATATTCCTATTCTTTCAAGCGAATGGAACTCAGATTTTTTTTCAAAAGCTAATTATATAAAGTCAGGGGCTGCGGATATTCTAAGGGCTGATGTATCTTGGACAGGAGGAATCACAGGGGCATTAAAAACAGCACATCTCGCTGAAGCTTTTGGTATGAATTGTGAAATACACATGACACTTTTGTCACTAATGGATTTAGCTAATCTACACCTTGCGCTTGCAATAAAAAATTGTGCATATTTAGAAATACCTTACCCTTCTGGATCAACTTTTGGAATAAAAAACCCAGTAAAAATTAATTCTGACGGATTAGTATATCCTGGTAATGGAATTGGCCTTGGGGTCGAATTGGATATGAAAGCAATTGAATCATCAAAAATAATTTCGTTATAATTAACTAAAAAAATTAATATAGTGAAAAAAACAAAGATAGAAAATATTGAAACTATACTCTGGGATAGATGGTTGCTACTAAAGATATTTTGTGAAGATGGAACAGTTGGAATTGGGGAAGGTGGTGTTCATGGATGGCAAAGACCAACCCAAACTATGATCAAAACAATGAGTGATTATTTGATTGGAAAAGATCCATCTCTAATAGAGCATCATTTTCAGTGGCTATATAGATCAAGTCATTTTATGGGATCTGTAGTACAAGGAGCATTATCTGCAATAGATATAGCGTTGTGGGATATAAAAGGAAAAAGATTATCCGTGCCTATTTATGACCTAATCGCTGGAAAAACAAGAGATAAAGTTAGGTGCTATATGCATGTATATGGAGATACTGTAGAAGAGTTAGTAGAAGATTCATTAGAAAAAGTTAAAAAAGGTTTCACGGCTATTAGATTTTCACCATATTCTTCAGAATTTTTTAAGCACAAATCTCTTTCTGAATGGATTGAAGATGCTGTAAAAAGGGTGGGTGCTGTAAAGGACGCTGTAGGAAATGATATAGATTTATGCATAGAAATACACAGGCAAATGAATCCTGCAGAGTCTATATCATTAGGAAAAAGATTGGAAAAATTCTCCCCCTTCTTTTACGAAGACCCAATGCTACCTGACTCTCCCTCTTCGATGAAAGAAATTAAAGATCATTGCAATATTCCTATTGCGACAGGAGAAAGGTTTACATCTATTTTTGATTTCCAGCAATTATTAGAATTAAATGCTACTGATTATATTCGCCCTGATCTATGTCTAGCCTCAGGCATATCAGGATGCAAAAAAATCTCTGCCATGGCTGAAGCAAAGCATATAAAAGTTATCCCTCACAACCCACTATCCCCTATTTCAACTGCTGCTTGTGTTCAACTTGATGCATCAATTTCTAACTTTGCCTTGCAGGAGTACACAGGAGAGTCAGAATCTCCAAAAAAAGATTTGATAGTTAATCCAATACAACTAGATAATGGATATCTAATAGTCCCTGATGAAGTTGGTCTTGGAATAACAATAAATGAAGAAAGTCTAAAAACTCCTGAAAATCCTAAAATACTTGATACCCCTTTAGGATATGACGGCTCTGTTCAAGATAGATAAAAACCACTCAATAGACCAAAAAGAACAATAATTCCTAAAGAAATATTGTAAATACTAAACCATTTGAAATAATAATTTCTTGAAATAATTAGCATCAATTTAATGCCTAGGAATGAAAATAGGAATGAAAATAGGAATGAAAAAATTATGTTATATATACTTCCTATTTCGTTAGTATTTGCCAAAATACTATATAAATCATAAAACGATGCAAGCAGTATTACAGGTATACTCATCAAAAATGAAACTATTACTGCTTTTCTAGGATTTAGCCCAAAAAACAACCCAATTGCAATTGTTATTCCAGATCTTGATATTCCAGGAAAAGCCGCAAAAATTTGAAAAAAAGCCATTAGTAAAATAACTTGGGTGAATTTTAATTTATATTGCTTAAACAAATGTAGAGAAATAAATATACCTGAAACTATAAATGAAGCTGAAACTATATCCAAATCTCTCGCACTTCCATCAAAAAAATCTCTAAAAAAATACCCAATCGTAAGGATTGGAATCCAAGAAAATATAATAATTTTTAACGCTATCCACTTATCTATAAAGTTATCTTTTTCATTATTAAAATTGTTGTAAAAGAAAAACAAAATAGCTATTAAAGAGCCAAGGTGTACGAATATATCAAAACTTAAACTAGGGGGCTTGATATTAAATAACTTGGTCAATAAGATATTGTGACCACTACTGCTAATTGGAAGAAATTCTGTTAAACCTTGAACTACTCCATAAAATATTGATGTAAATATATCCACTTAATTATTATGTATTTTTAATTATTTATCTTATAGTATTGAATGTTATAATTTTATCCTAATAGTTTACATTAAAGGGGAGAGTAAGATTATGCCAAAGATTACTAAAATCGACGTTATCAGAAATGAAAACTATGCCAAAATAATATGGGTTTTAATCCATGATGAATCTGGCGAATTTGGAATAGGTGAAACATCATGGGGACCTGATACGGTCGAAACTTTTATTCTTAAAGAAGCTGCGCCATACTTGATTGGCCAAAATCCTATGCAATTAGAAAAGTTATGGAGTGATATTTGTAAACTTGGCATTACTGTTAGACCTGCAGGGGCAGAAATAAGAGGGTTATCTGCCATAGATATGGCTTTGCATGATCTAGTTGGAAAACTAACTCAGCAGCCACTATACCAATTACTAGGAGGATTATTTAGAGATAAAATAAAAATATATAATACGTGTGCAGGCTATTCCTATGGTGTAAATAGACCCGAAACATACAGGAATATTCCTGGTGATATAGACCATATGCCAGAACAAAATTATGAAGATCAGCATGCTTTTATGACAGATGCTGGAAAATTGGCTAAAAGTTTACTTGATGAAGGTGTTTCAGCAATGAAAATATGGCCCTTTGATCAATTTGCTGGAAAAACAAATGGGGAATTTATTTCTTCTGAAGATATAGACAAGGGGATTGAACCATTTCAAAAAATTAGAGATGCCGTTGGTAGAAAAATGGATATTATGGTTGAACTTCATTCAATGTGGAATTTACCCTCTGCAAAAAGAATTGCAAAAGCCTTAGAACCAATAGAGCCTTTATGGTATGAAGACCCTATCCCAATGGATAATCTAGATGCTTTAGCTGACTTTAGAAAATTTACTCATATACCAGTCACTGCTAGCGAAACTCTATCTTTAAGGTGGAGTTTTAGAGAATTATTTGAAAAAAAGGCAGTCGATATTTGTATGTTTGATATTTGCTGGGTAGGAGGTATCTCTGAAGCCCATAAAATATCATCTATGGCAGCTGCGCATCATTTGCCTATAGCACCTCATGATTGCGTTGGGCCTATTACACTACTTAATGGAATCCATTTAAGTTTAAGTGCCCCAAATGCAATGATCCAAGAAACTGTAAGAGCTTTTAACAATACTTGGTATAGGGACATAATTGAAACTATGCCAAAAATAGAGAATGGATTTGTATATGCTCCGCAAGGCTTTGGAATAGGTACAGTTTTTACAGATAAATTTATAAAAAGCAAAGATACTAAAACTAATTCTGTTACTTAATGCCTAGTTACTCAAAACAAAAATTAAAAGGCAAAGTCTTAACTGTTTGTGGGCCAATAAATCCAGAAGGATTGGGAAGAGTAATATGTCACGAACATTTACTAATTGATTTCAGAGTAGTTTTGAGTCAGCCTCCAAATAAAAAAGATCTTCATTATATGAAAGAAAAAGTTACCCTTTCTAATCTTGGATGGATAAGGACTTACTGGAACAGCAATGAAGATAACCTTTTACTAGAAAATATAAACGACTCGATAGAGGAAATGAATGATTATAAATCAAATGGAGGGCAAAGTTTGGTTGAGGTAACTCCATTGGGGCCCACCAGAGTAATAGATCAAAATAAAAAACTTAAACGAATAAGTGAAAAAACAGGGATCAATATTATAATGGGGACAGGTTTCTATGTAGATAACTCATTACCTAGCTACTTTAATAATAAATCTGTAGAAGAACTTGCTCTAATAATCACAAAAGATATTCTACAGGGAAATTCTGGAATTCACTCTGGCATAATTGGAGAAGTAGGTTGCAGTTTTCCATTAACAGATAATGAGAAAAAAAGTTTAAAATCAGCAATTATAGCTCAAAAAGAGACTGGTGCTGCGATAATAATTCATCCAGGAAGAGATGAGTCATCGCCTTTAGAAATAGTCGATTTTATTAAATCAAATAAAGGGGTAATACATCGAACAATAATAGGTCATATTGAAAGAACAATATATGATTATCAAAAACTAGAATCATTAGCTAAAACAGGTGTATATCTAAATTTTGATCAACTTGGAATTGAATCATCTTATTACCCACTAAACCCCAAAAGCTATATGCCTAGCGACCATCAAAAAATAGAGTTTATTAAAGCAATTTCTGATTCTGGTTTTAACGACAAGATACTATTAGGTCATGACATATATTCAAAAAATAGACTAAAAAAGTACGGAGGTCATGGATACAGCCATACGTTTGAAAACATTTTAATGAGATTGGAAAATATAGGAATGGAAAAAATAAAAATTAACGAAATTATCATTGAAAACCCAAAAAAAATACTAACTTTTGAATAATATTTTTATGAAGTTTATCCATATAATAATAATTTTTACTTTAATATTAACTTTTTCATGTTCTAATAATTCTCACTTAACCGATAACAATTTATCATTATTAATTATTTCTTCGGATCACTCCTTGGGAAACAATAAATTCAGATTCGCTTTATTGGATGTAAATGGAAAATTGATTGAAGAAGATCTCAATGAAGTAGTAATTAGAAACTTGAATTCAAATAAAATTCAAAAAATTGACCCAGTTTATGAAGAATGGTTCAGAGGAAAAGGAGCCTACTATTATGAAACTGTATTTGATGACTTTGGAAATTTTGAGGTCAAGGCTACTAGAAATGACAAAACTTATGGAACAGCACTTTTTCAAGTTAATAAAGAGCCTTTGACACCAAAGGTAGGATTTGCACCTCCTGTAATTAATACCAAAACAGCAAATGAAATTGAAGATTTAAAAAATATTTCCTCTGACCCAAACCCTAATATAAATTTTTACAGCATTGATTATTTGGAAGCAGTTGAAAACGAATTGCCAACAATTGTTATCTTTTCTACACCAGCGCTTTGTGTATCTGGAACTTGCGGACCATTATTAGATCAGATAAAAGAGATCTCACTTAAATATCCTAACTGTAATTATATTCACGTAGAAGTATATGAAAACTTCGTTGGCAAGAATTTAAATGATATAGATTCATTAATAATTACTGAGCCAACTAAATCATGGAAACTGCCTACTGAGCCATGGATATTCTTCTTAGACAAGGAAGGCATATTAAAATACAAACTAGAGGGGTTTGCTAAATACCAAGAATTACTTGATTTAACTAATGATATAATTTCAAATTAATCATTCTTTGTTTCTTCATATAAAGTTTTAGCCTCTGAGTAATATATCTGAATTTTTGGTTCTTTACTTATATCCATGGCTTCTTTAAAGTTTTGATTGGCTTCTTTACTTTTACCTTGCTTAAGAAGTATCTTGCCAATAAGTAAATATGATTCCGCATTTTCATTTTCATCAATAAATTCATCAATTAAATCTAAAGATTTATCATAATTATTTAGATAAAATTCATATTCCGCTTCTAAAAGATTTGTTTTTATTGATTTAATTTCATTAATTGAAAATATCTCATTGGCCTCTTTACTTTTACCTTCTACTTCAAAACATAAACCTAATAATAGAATCAAAGGAGAATAAGAATAAGACTTATAATCTTTATTCTTTAAAAACTTTGAACACTTGTTTATTTTTTTGTGTATCAACCCACTTAAATATATAGCCTCTTCTAGATTAGGCTTAAGGATTAAGGCTTTATTATTAAATTCTTTTGCTTCTTCTATTTGATTTGTTAGATATTTAACATTTGCTAGTCCAAGATATCCCCTAGCAAAATCAGGTTCTAATTCAACGACTTTTTTAAATCTATTTTCAGCTGCACTAAGATTATTAATTTCTAAATATCTATGTGCTCTAACATAATGATAAACGCTGTCCATCTGATTTTCAGTAGCACTGGTTTCTAAATTTTCTTCTAATAAATCATCTTTGGATAATTCATTATTGCAACCTAATAAAAAAATAATAACTATAACAAATAAATAATTCTTTGACATCATTTTGAAATTAACAATAGTTCTAATTCTAAATCTTGATCAAACCTCTCAGTTTTACTTTTGATATCAAATTGTAAAAGTGAGTTTTGGGTATTAATTAGTCTCAAAAGGTCTATATTTTTTGCGGTAGAAAATAGTTTGTCGAAATAATACTTGCTTTTTATTCCAGCCATTTGAAAAATCTCATGGTCAGATTTTTTTTCAATTATTAAGTATTTTATATGCAATACTTTATGAATTTCTGAATTCATTAAAGAAACAATTTCATTTGATTTAACTCCACTGGAAAACAAATTATTAATAATTTTGGATATCTCATTAACCTTATTAGCAAAAAACATATCTAGGAGATCAAATATTTTATAATTCTTTGAAAAAGAAACTAATTGGTTGAAATCAATGTCAGAAATTGCTTCTCCTTTTGAAAAAATCGCTAACTTTTTTAACTCATTGTCCAATAAAGAATAATCTTTATTTGACTCGTAGGTCATATACATTCTCTGGTTATTATTTAAATTTAAACCTAAATCTTTTTCCCTAGATCTAATCCAATCAGTGATTTTTGCAGAGCCACCTCTCCCAGATGGAGTATTTACAACTTCAATTTCACAATTTAAATCTGTAACGATTTTCTTTTTTAAAAATAAATTGAGTTCAATTTCGTCTTCAAACTTTTCAACAAAAAAAATAATATTAGGCGAACCTGTAGGGATTATTTCGGAAAATAAATTATCCCACTCTCCAGTCTTTTCTTCATCAATTAGTCTTTTTAAAAAATTATCAATTATTTGAATTTTCCTTTCTTCAAACATTGAAAAAGATGACAAAGATACGGAGAGTTCATCTTTTGAAATAGCAGATCCTTCAATTCCCAATACTTCCCCTGAACTATTTTCCTTTATATGTTTAATTTTTTCTTCAATCAAAAAATGATTTGTACCGCAAATAACTTTAATTTTCATAGTAATTTATAATATATATATTAAATTCTAATATTAACTAATTACTTAAAAATAACACAAATGAATTTTTTAATTATGGGACTACCAAAAAGTGGTAAGTCAGCCTTATTTAATACTTTAACTAAATCTGCAAGGCAGGATATTTATCCTGATGTAAGAGTTGGCACAGTAAAAGTACCAGACAAAAATTTAGATCAAGTTTCAAAGTGGCATGAAACTGAAAAAATAGTGAATGGTGAAATTGATATAACTGACCCAGCAACTAATTTAAATTTTGATGCATCAAGTGACTTTATTGAAAAAAAATATTTACAAGAAATCCAAAAATATGATGGGGTGATTTTAGTAATTAGATCTTTCAAGAATGATTCTGTGCCTCATCCCTATGGGAAAGTTGGGCTTGAAAATGATCTTGAGCAATTCACAATTGAATCTAGACTTATAGATGTGCAGATAATAGAAAAGAGGATAGAGAATATAGAAAAGTCATTTAAATCTCTTTCAAAACAAGAAAGAGAGGTTAATGAAAAAAATATACAAACGTTAAAAGAGGTATCAAAACTAATTGAGCAAGGTGAGCCTTATAGTTCAGAAATTTATACTCAGGCTCATAAGGCGGCAATAGGTAGTTCATTTTTACTATCAAAATCACCTATGATGGTAATAATTAATACAGATGAAAATCAAAGTATTCCTCAGTCAGAATTAGACAAAATAAAACCATTAATTAGAAAGGATTCGTTATTAATTCAAATGCCATTAGGCTTTGAAGAAGACCTGATTACACTAAATGATCATGATGCAGAAGAATTCAGAAATGCTTCTGAAATAGATTTAAATGATTTTGATTCTTTTTTTAAGAACTTACTAAAAGTTTCAAATTCAATTTGTTTTTTAACAGCGGGAAAAAAAGAATGTAGGTCTTGGATCATCAAGGAAGGCTCAAGCGCAGTAGAAGCAGCAGGTAAAATTCATAGTGATATTGCTAGAGGTTTTGTTAGAGCAGAAGTAATAAATATAGAAAATTTATTAAAATTTCGAACTGAAAAAGAAGCAAAAGATAAGGGCTTAATAAAAGGGGAAGGGAAAAGTTACATCATAAAATCAGGAGATGTAGTAAACTTTCTTTTTTCTGTATAAATAATAAGAGGAGAGCAATGAGTGAAGAATTAGGCAAAATAGAAAAACCCTCTGCAGATAATTCCGCTTTAAAAAGAAAATTATATTTAGTCCAAAATATTCAAAATTATTTTCCAGAAAGCAAAGAATTTAAAGTTTTACTTGAAGAATACTGGGCTTCTATCTCGGAACAACTAGATAAATTAGAAAAAACTGCTGGAATTATTTCCCATATATACATAGAAGGCATGTGGCAAGAATTTGATGAAGCATCAAAAGCAATCTCTGATTCAAATCCTGATTGTATTAATTTAGTAAAAGAGAGAGTAAAATCTGGATCTAAATATATACCTATAGAAAATGAAAATATATATAAAACTTTAATTGACTGGACAAGGATTGCTCAGTTAGGTTTTATTAGTGAAGATGTAAAGAAAGTCGTTGAAGATAATTACTCATCAATTGCTATTAAAAGAGAAGAATATATAACTGATAAAATAAACGAATTAAAAGAAAGTGAAGCCGCTTTATTCATAATATCTTCTGGGGGGCATAAATTTACTGAAGACATTGAGATGTTCAATATAATTCCTCCTACACTGGATAAAATGAACAGATGGATTCAAGATAATCAAGAATCTCTTGCATCTCAATCAGAGCAACAAAAAGAAGTAGTAGCATCTAAAGATGAAGATCCTCAAGAAAAATCAAATCTCTGGACTCCGTAAAGATCTTTCAATATATATACACATCCCTTTTTGTGAAAAAATTTGCCCTTATTGTGA
>CESD01057908.1_pt1 | contig 10686 bp, 11 predicted proteins | sample 531191 | NCBI WGS metagenome assembly CESD01 (sample SAMEA2622021, study PRJEB7988) | marine metagenome | biome: marine biome (ENVO:00000447); feature: deep chlorophyll maximum layer (ENVO:xxxxxxxx); material: "saline water (ENVO:00002010), including plankton (ENVO:xxxxxxxx)" | depth 188 m
AGGCCCTGTAGAAAAATTTATTCGTCTAAAAACCCTTTAAGATGAGATGATCTTGTTGGATGCCTAAGTTTTCTTAAGGCTTTAGCTTCAATCTGTCTGATCCTCTCTCTTGTAACATCAAACTGTTTTCCGACTTCTTCCAATGTGTGATCAGTATTCATTCCGATTCCAAATCTCATTCTTAAGACTTTAGCTTCTCTTGCAGTCAGACTGCCCAAAATGTCATCCGTTGCATCTTGAAGATTTTCTTCTGTTGCAGCTTCATCAGGAGAGTCAATAGAAGTGTCTTCAATAAAATCACCTAAAGTAGTATCTTCTTCATCACCAATTGGGGTTTCTGTTGATATTGGTTCTTTGGCTATCTTCAGAACTCTTCTTACCTTATCTTCAGGTAAATCCATTCTTTCACCTAACTCTTCAGGTGTTGGCTCTCTACCCATCTCTTGGACCATCTGACGAGAAACTCTGTTTAATTTATTTATCGTTTCTATCATATGTACAGGGATTCTGATAGTTCTAGCTTGATCTGCAATTGATCTTGTTATTGCTTGTCTAATCCACCAGGTAGCATAAGTAGAAAATTTATATCCTCTTCTATACTCGAACTTGTCCACCGCTTTCATAAGTCCAATATTACCTTCTTGAATTAGGTCTAAAAATTGAAGTCCTCTATTTGTATATTTCTTAGCAATTGAAATAACCAGTCTAAGATTGGCCTCCACCATATCTTTTTTGGCTCTTCTAATTTTAGCCTCACCTATAGACATCTTTCTATTAATATCTTTAATATCAGCTATTGGTAATTGAATTATCTTTTCTAACTTTAAAAGCTTATTTTGAAGTCTTACTATCTCATCGATGTTTTCTTTTACTTCTTTAGCCCAAGGCTTTCTAGATTTTGCTATTTTCTCAGACCAGCTTGTATTGGCCTCATTTCCTGCAAAATCATTGATGAACTCTTTTCTTGGCATCTTCCCTCTTTTGACCATCACATTGAAAATAAATTTTTCGCATTCTCTTATTATTTCCAAAGCATGTCTTGCTGGATTAGCAATCATTTCAAACTGGGTTGGAGATAATTTAAGAAATTTAAAAATTTCTCCTAACTTTTCCTGTTCTTTAATTGCTGCTTTACTGGTCCTTGATCTTGCACAAGCCTTTTCAGTCTTGTTGAATTGCCTTTTTAGAGAGCTAAATCTTTTCTTCACTTCAGCTGGATCTGGGCCAGTTTGTTCCTCTTCCTCTGCCTCACCTTTCTCTTCTTTTTCCTTCTTTTGAGCTAAAGCAGGTGGTGGAATCCCTTCTTCAATGTCCATAAATCCAACAAGAACTTCAGACAACCTTTTATCTTCTGAAACAACCTCTTGGTATTCATCTAATATTCTATCTACTATTCCAGGATAGAAGCAGCAAGCAAATAGCAGTTCTCTTGCACCTTCCTCTATTCTTTTTGCAATGGCTATTTCTCCTTCTCTAGTTAGCAGATCAACCGTTCCCATTTCCCTCATATATAATCTAACTGGATCAGTTGTTCTTCCGACTTCTGATTCAACTGTCGTTAAGGTTGTTCGTGTATCTGCTATTGTTTCTGGTGCTGCGTCTGAATTATCTCCACCAGCAGGAGTGGTTGACTCAAGCACTTCTATGCCTATATCCATAAGCATTTGTATCGTCTCTTCTACTTGGTCTGGATCTGAAATATCTTCAGGCAGCATTGAGTTAATTTCTTGATAAGTAAGAAAACCTTGATCTTTACCTTTATCGAGTAGCTCTCTTAAGCCTGAGTTTTCTAGGTCTTCTTCACCAAATAAAACTTCTTCAGCTTCTTCAGGAGCTTCTACTTCCTTTTCCTTAACTTCAACTACAGAATTTTTTGCTTTTTTTGCCATATCTAAATTTTAGGGGTGCGCAATTATATTATTTTTTTTTAAAAAATGCCTTATTTAATACAAAAACCGTTAATTAGTTGCTTTTTGACTTAACTCTTTTAAAAGCTTTCTTTCAGGTTCTTCCAACTTGTCTATATTAGACAGTAAATGTTGTTGAAGTTCAAAAGTTTCATCATCAGAAAGGCCGTTATTTTTATGGATTTCTTTTAGTTCAAGAATTCTTGAAATAGAATCTGACTTTTTGAGTAAAGATAAACAATCTTCTAAATAAGCTAAAGCATTCTTTTCCTCTATTGTCGGACTTGTAGAAATCAATGTACCAATAAATGAGGCAGAATCTGGATCAATATTGCTTAGTAGATCTGATATTCCTAATTTAGGATTAGAAGTGAAGTACTCAATAACTTCAAGCATTAGTCTAACTTCTGGCTCTCTAAATCCTTCAAATCTCTCTAAGTCTTTTATCCCTGATGCTAAAAAGGGATAAGTGAGGATCACGTTGAGGATCTTCGAACCTAGACCTGTCTGCTGAAAAACTCTCTCTTCTTTTGTCTCAGATACATTCTGCTTTATTCGAGAAGATTTTCTTTGGTTAGCTGAAGACTGCTTATGAGTCTTTATGTCATCCTTGTCTAGTCCAGTAATTTTTGAAACCTCACTCTCCAAAAGTTTCTTGATTGAACTCTCTTGCATGGAAGCTAAATGACTCATAGCTTTAGAGGCTAAAGAAGCTTTCTTTTCTAGGGAAGTTAAATCAAGAGTTTGTGTTAATTTCTCTATAAAATACTCAGATAATAATTTTGCATCTTTTGCCTTTTTCTTAAAATCTTCAGCACTTCCTTTTTCCAATAAACTAGCTGGATCTTCTGCTTCAGGTAAAAACAAGAATTTAATTTCTGTGCCATCGACGACCGCAGGTAAAACATTTTTTAATGCACCCCAAGCTGCGCCTCTTCCGGCATCATCGCCATCAAAACAAAAAATAATCTCATTAACTACCTGTAATAATCTTTGTACATGAAATCTATTTGTGGCGATACCTAAGGTTGCAACTGAATTCCTCATGCCATGCTCTGACATTGCAACTGTATCCATGTACCCTTCAACTACAAATAACTGTTTTAGATCCTTTCTCACTTCTAGTGCTTCATACAAACCATACAGTTCTTTTCCTTTTTGGAATATAGGCGTATCACCTGTATTTAAATATTTTGGTTGGTCTTCTGGATTCATTACCCTACCTCCAAAGCCAACCACTCTGCCTTTCCTGTCCTTTATGGGAAACATCAGTCTATCCCTAAAAACATCATACAATTTACTTTCTTGATTTTTCTTTGCTAATCCTGCTTTTATTAATATTTCTTCTGAAAAACCATTCTTTATCAGTTCTTTGTATAGGGAATCCCAAGAATTTAGAGAATATCCTATAGAGTATTTTTTACAGATTTCAGGTGAAATCTTCCTGTTTTCCTTTAAGTAAATACGAGTTTTTTCTGCAGAATCATGTTCATTTAAATTTCTTTCAAAGATGTCACTTGCTGCCTTCATGCAATCTAACAGAGGGTCCCTTTCTTTACTCATCACTTGATTTGATTGATAAGGAACTTCTAGCCCTGCTTTGGCTGCGAGAGCTTCAACAGATTCGACAAAATCAAGACCTTGATGAGATTGTAAAAAACCTATTACATTTCCGGTTGCTCGGCATTTAAAACAATAATAAAACTGTTTTTGTTCACTTACACTAAAAGAAGGATTCTTTCCATCATCACAAAAAGGACATATCCCCCAGTGGTCTTTGCCCTTTTTTTTAAGTGGTAAATATCCTTCAACTAAAGAAACGATATTTGTAGTGTCTACAATTTCTCTTATAAAGTCTTCAGGAATAGAACCAGCCATCAATCTATACTCCTAAACCAATCTTCTAAGATAATTTGAGCTGATATACTATGTTTATTAGCCGAATCCTTTATTCCACTGGGTTTTTCCTGAATTCTTTCTTTAGCTTCTTTAGATGTAAGCCTTTCATCCATCATATACAACTCAATCTCGTATCTTTTTTTTAACTCGGTTGAAAATTTCGCAATTTTTTTTTGAAACTCACTTTTGGTTCCATCCATATTAAATGGATCACCAACAACAAATAAGTTAGGTTCCCACTCTTCTATTAAAGAATCTAACCTTATCCAATCAGGTACGCCCTCTTTAGCTTTTATAGCATAGAAAGTAGAAGCACTTTTTGTGATGTTTTGTCCTATAGCTATTCCAATATTCTTTAAACCAAAATCAAAAGCCATCACTACACCAGACTCTTTAACCATTTTTTTGTAAATCTTCTATAGCATCTAAAAAACTTATGGCTACGTTAATATCACATAAGCTTTCATATTCTCTAAAACATGTTGGGCTAGTTACATTTATTTCAGTCAAATAATCTCCAATAATGTCTACCCCTACAAGAACTAAACCTAGTTCTTTGAGTTTTGGTCCAACTTGTTCGCATATCCATAAATCTTTTTCGGTTAGTGATCTTGCTACTGCAGAAGCTCCAGCTGCTAAATTTCCTCTGAGTTCTCCCTCAGCAGGCACTCTAGCAACAGCGGCTTTCATAGGTATTCCGTTAACTAGTAAAATTCTCTTATCGCCATCAGTTATTTCTGGTATGTAGGTTTGGATCATCACCTTTGTAATGAATGAATCCGTTATCGTCTCAAGAATCACATTTAAATTTGGGTCAGTATTTCTTAATCTAAAAATCGAAGATCCTCCCATTCCATCTAACGGCTTTATAACTGTATCCTTATGGTCTTCAATAAAAGATTTTAGTAAAGAAGCTTCGCTGGAAACTAAAAAAGGAGTACAACATTCTGGAAATTCTGTTGCAAAAACTTTCTCATTACAATCTCTAAGACTTGCAGGTTTGTTTATGACCAATACACCTTCTCTTTCAGCGGACTCTAAAACATATGTGTTGTATATGAAATTAGAGTTGAAAGGAGGGTCTTGTCTCATGAGTATCGCGTCTAATTCAGATAACCGGATTTGTTTCTCCTCGTTGAATTCGAACCAACCCATTGGGTCGTTTTTAACGGTTATAGTATTTGCTAAAGCATTAGCTCCGTTTTCGTTTAAATAAAGTGAATTAGGAGTCATATAGAAAAGTTGATGTTCTCTAGCTTGTGCTTCTAGCATCATGGCCAAAGTACTGTCTTTCTTAAAATTAATGGATTCTATTGGATCCATTACCACACCTAACTTCATAAACTAAAATAAAAATTTAATTAAAATTCTTTTGCACCAAACCTCACAGAGCTTATAGCAGAAATAGCTGCCGTTTCTGCACGTAAGATTCTCTTTCCTATAGTAACAGGAATGAAACCCTTCTCGGTTAAAGAATCAATTTCATATTTCGTGAAATCCCCTTCAGGTCCGATCGCCAAAGATACTGAATCTTTATAATCTAGGTCAGATATTTTGTTATTTGCTTGAGGATAAAGAACTATTTTTATCTTAGATTTTTCGGTTTCAGCCCATTTATCTAATCTCATAGGGTCTTTAATAATAGGAAGCCAATTTTCTCCACATTGTTCACATGCTCCTCTAGCAATTAAACTCCACTTTAAGGTTTTGTTCTTTGTAATCTTTAATTTGACTACAGAACGATCAGTAATCAATGGACAAAAGGATGCCACTCCAAGTTCTGTCGCCTTTTGAATTATGAAATGAAGAGGGTCGCTCTTTATAATAGATTGACCTAGATTTATATCGACACCTGACCTCAAAGTTCTCTCAAATACATTTATTATTTCTAACTCTAAGTTGGATCTATCAAGAGAAGAAATTACTCCCAAACAAGAATTACCTTTTCCATCAAATAAAATTATTTCATCCCCTTCTTTTTTTCTAAGAACTTTTAAAAGATGGTGAGTGGAAGATTTTTCCAAAATTATTTTCTTATTTAAGGAAAAAGTTTGATCTATAAAGTTCCTAGTTAAATTCATTTTCATATTTAATACTTATATATTAAAAATTGATTACGATTGTCAATAATAATAAAAAAAAATTTAAGTATTAAACCTCTTGAAAGAAAAATTTTGTTGGGTATTATCGTCAGTCCGATTAAAAAAAATATTATCCAAGTTTCAATCAAATGACTGCAAATAAAAAGAAGAAATTTAATGGTGAAGGCAAGCAGCTTAGTCATCAAGTTTCAAAAAGTATGAGCAACTACTTTAAGCAGTTAGATGGAGAAATCCCAAATGATGTTTACTATATGGTTCTTAAAGAGGTCGAATCATCTTTGTTAGAGATTGTTATGCAACAATGTAATGATAATCAAACAAAAGCGAGTGAAATGCTTGGAATCAACAGGGGCACTTTACGAACCAAACTTAAAGCACACAATTTACTTTAGGAAATAAATGGGTCTTACTGCTAACCCTAAAATTAAAAGAGCATTAGTCAGTGTTTCCAATAAAGATGGAATAATTGAATTCTGCACTCATTTAATTCAAGAACATAAAGTTGAAATCATCTCAACCGGTGGAACTCTCAACACTTTGCTTGATGCTGGATTGAGTGCAATTGACATTAGTAAATTTACTGGCTTCCCAGAAATGATGGACGGAAGAGTGAAGACTCTTCATCCTAAAGTCCATGGCGGTATCTTGGCAAGGCGAGATATTGATCAAACTGTTATGCAAGAAAATGATATAAAAGGAATAGATCTAGTAGTAGTCAATCTCTATCCTTTTGTTGAAACTATTTCTAAACCAGATACTACATTAGAAGAGGCAATTGAAAATATTGATATTGGTGGCCCAAGCATGCTTAGGTCTGCAGCAAAAAATAACAAATATGTCACCGTAGTAGTAGATCCTAATGACTATGAATTAGTCCTAAACGAACTTAAAGTGAATAAAGGATGTATTAGTGAAAAAGATAGAAGTGATCTTGCAGCCAAAGCATTTACTCATACTGCAGCCTACGATACAGCTATCTCTAATTATCTATCTGCTGCTCAAAACAATGAGTTCCCAGATAATATTTTTTCAAAATATCAACTCAAGGAAATCCTGAGGTACGGGGAAAACCCACATCAAAAGGCTGCATTCTATGTTGATCCTATAGAGTCTAATAACACTGGGGTTTCAAATTCTTCTCAACTTCAAGGCAAACAATTGTCTTATAACAATATTGCGGATACGGACGCAGCATTTGAATGTGTTAAAGCCTTTGAAGAACCCGCTTGCGTTATTGTTAAACATGCAAATCCTTGCGGCATAGCTACAGCTAAAAATATTATCGAAGCTTATGAAAAAGCTTTCTCTTCTGATCCAACTTCAGCTTTTGGTGGAATAATTGCTCTCAACAGAGAATTAGATCAAGAAGTCGCCGATATAATAGTTAATAATCAATTTGTTGAAGTAATAATTGCACCTGGCGTTACAGATGAAGCTCTAGCTATAACCAAAACTAAAGAGAATATTAGAATCTTAGATGCTAATGAACTTGGTCTTCCAGCTGAAGGATTTAAATTTTTAAGTGTCACTGATGGAATGTTAGTACAAGAAACTGATAATGGGGTTGTTGCAAGAGATGATCTGAAGATTGTTTCAAAAAGAGTTCCTTCAGAGGCAGAAATACAAAATTGTTTATTTGCTTGGAAGGTTTGTAAATTTGTTAAGTCAAATGCCATTGTATATACAAGAGAAAATCAGACTATAGGTATTGGAGCTGGGCAAATGAGTAGAATAGATAGTGCCAGAATAGCTGCATCAAAAGCTACAGAAAGAGGCTTTAAAACTGAGGGGTGTGCTATGGCTTCTGACGCATTCTTCCCTTTTAGAGATGGCATTGATGCTGCTGCAGAAATAGGAATAACTTCTATAATTCAACCCGGTGGATCTATGAGAGACGATGAGGTTATTCAGGCTGCCGATGAAGCGAATATAGCCATGCTATTTACTGGCATGAGGCATTTTAGGCATTAATCTAGACTATGAAAGTTCTCGTTATAGGAAGTGGTGGAAGAGAGCATGCATTAGCTTGGAAACTATCTAAAAGTAATCTGGTTTCTGAAATTTTTGTTGCTCCTGGAAACGGAGGAACGGAAATAGAAGAATCTATCAAAAATATTGATATAGATTCAAATGATTTAGATGGGCTATTAGACTTTGCTGAACAATCAAGTATAGATTTAACTATTGTAGGTCCCGAAGATCCTTTGGTAAATGGTGTAACTGATAAATTCCAAAATAAGGGTTTTTTATGTTTTGGTCCTTCTAAAGATGCAGCAAGGTTAGAGGGCTCTAAAGAGTTTATGAAGGATTTCTTGCTGAGACATGATATCCCTACAGCTAGTTACAAAACTTTTACTGATTCAAAAAAAGCTATTAGCTATATTAAAGAGCAAGGATGTCCTATAGTTATAAAAGCTGATGGATTAGCTGCTGGTAAAGGAGTAACTGTTGCTTCTAGTATTTCTCAAGCTACAGAAGCGATCAATCAATCACTAAATTCTAAGGCTTTCGGTGACGCAGGATCAAAAATTGTCATTGAAGAATATCTTGAGGGTGAAGAAGCTAGTTTTATAGTATTAACGGACGGAAATGTAGTAATTCCTTTCGCATCTTCTCAAGATCATAAAGCTAAAGAAAATGGAGATCTAGGTCCTAATACAGGAGGTATGGGCGCTTACTCACCTGCTCCTGTAGTAACTGAATTTGTTCATGAAAAAATCTTAAAAGAAGTGATATATCCAACAGTTGAAGGTCTAAAGTCTGAGGGATACGATTATTGCGGATTTTTATATGCGGGAGTTATGGTTGACTCTAATCAAAATATAAAAGTTTTAGAATTTAATTGTAGATTTGGGGATCCTGAAACTCAGCCCATTATGATGCGTCTAAAAACTGATTTAGCTGAACTATGTTTAAAAGCTTGCAAGAAAGAATTATCAGATGAAGATTTAGATTGGGATGACAGAAAGTCACTAGGAGTTGTAATGGCTTCTGGAGGATATCCTGCTAATTATGAAAAGGGCAATATTATTGAAGGTATTCCTGATGAAGCAGAAGATATTAAAGTATTCCATGCAGGTACTACTTATCAAGAAGGAAATATCAAAACTAATGGAGGTCGGGTTCTTTGCGTAACGACTTTAGGAGAATCTGTTTTGTTAGCTCAAAAAAAAGCTTATGATGCTATCTCAAATATTTCATGGAAGGAATGTTTTTATAGAAATGATATTGGCTATAGAGCTATAGAAAGGGAAGAAAATTGAACTTAATAGATTTGTTAATCAACGAAGTAGATAAAGGGTTGAAATATTCAACTCAAAACTATCAGACTGAAACAAGGCCTTATCCAGCTGACGAAGTAGAACAAGAATCTTTAAATGAATTAGAAAAAAATCACTCGGCAGGTCTTATGCGAGTCAATCATTCCGGTGAAGTCTGTGCTCAAGCCCTTTATAGGGGTCAAGCAATTACAGCAAAACTCGAGGATACAAGAACTAAAATGGAACAGGCTGCTTCAGAAGAACTTGATCACTTATCATGGTGTAATAAAAGACTAGAAGAGCTTGATAGTAAACAAAGTGCCTTGAACCCCATTTGGTATTGCATGTCCTTTAGTATTGGAGCAGTGGCTGGATTGATAGGAGATAAATGGAGTCTTGGTTTTGTTCATGAAACCGAGGAACAGGTCGTAAAACATCTAGATAGTCATTTGGATAAATTATCCTATAAGGATTCAAAGACAAGATCCGTTATAGAGCAGATGAGAGTAGATGAAGAACAGCACAGTAAAGATGCCTTAGAAGCCGGTGCAGAGATATTACCTAATGAGGTAAAGGAATTGATGTCAAAAGTTGCTAAAGTAATGACGGAAACTAGCTATCACATCTAATCACCGAAAAGTTAGCAATTTTCTGTTGCTAAATAACTCAACATAAGTATAGTGGCGCGCGTAACTAAAAGTAAGTTGCAAAAAATTATATAAAAGGAAAAATTAATGAATTTATACGTTGGAAATATTCCCTGGAGCACATCTGAGGAAGAACTAGAATCTCATTTTGCTCAGTACGGGAACGTCAGCGCAGTAAGAATAATCACAGAAGGACATTCAGGAAGGTCTAAAGGATTTGGATTTGTTGAAATGGAATCTAAAGAAGCTGGAGAAGCAGCTATAGAGGCTTTAGATGGCAATGATTTTGGCGGAAGAGACCTTAGGGTTAACGAAGCTAAACCAAGAGACTAATCAGTCTAATTTCTTAAATAAAAATATGAATATTTACGTAGGTAATATCCCTTGGGGCGTGTCTGAAGAAGAATTAGAAGGTTTGTTTGGTCAGTATGGTGAAGTAAATTCCGTAAGAATAATTACTGATAGAGAGTCAGGAAGATCTAAAGGATTTGGATTCGTAGAGATGGCCCAAGCCGATGCTGGCAATGCTGCTATAGAGGCTTTAGATGGAAACGACTTTAGTGGCAGAGATCTTAGAGTCAACCAAGCAAAAGAAAGAACCTAAATTACAATATATTCTTCTATCAGTTAACTTTTAATTTAATTATTTGTCTTCAATAAGAACTGCTGTTCCGAAGGCCATTAATTCTGCTGCACCTTGAGACATTACTGAAGTAGAAAAAGACACCCCAACAACAGCATCTGCACCTAATTTCTGAGCGTCTTCAATCATCCTATCAAGAGCTTGTTCCCTGCTTTCAGCAAGTAGCTTTGTGTATTCATGCAGTTCGCCTCCAACAATTCCTCTTAAACCAGCCATTATGTCTCTACC
>CESD01099454.1_pt1 | contig 10684 bp, 13 predicted proteins | sample 531191 | NCBI WGS metagenome assembly CESD01 (sample SAMEA2622021, study PRJEB7988) | marine metagenome | biome: marine biome (ENVO:00000447); feature: deep chlorophyll maximum layer (ENVO:xxxxxxxx); material: "saline water (ENVO:00002010), including plankton (ENVO:xxxxxxxx)" | depth 188 m
CCTTTTTACCCTAATGCCTGAAGGTCTAAATTGGATTATAGTATCCCATATAGAATCACAATCATTACCGCATTGCCATTCAAACTTTCTGTCGGTAGGCTTAAGATCTTCTAAGTAATTGTATTTTTTAAGCCATTTATCTATGAATGACTTATTTCTTTCATAAAAATTTCTATTTTTTTCACAGAATTCTTTTTGCCATTTAGGTAAACCAGAAATGTCTGTTGTTTTCTTAAATTCTGATGTCCATATAGGAAAGCCAATAACTTTATCATTCACACCTTGGATAAATTCATCCCAAATATTTAAGGCTTTTTCTTCATATTCTGAAATTTTATATTTGTCATTATCTTCTTCTTCTAGTACTCCAGTTTCGTAGATTAAAAAATCATTTTTACCTTTTTTGTTTATATCAATATTTAGATTTATTGCCTCTAAAGACGAGTGAATTCCTAGAATAAAAACCCTTTCTCTTAACTGAGGAATTCCCAAATGATGAGGACTAACTAAAAGAGGAGTTTCTGTCATAAGATATCCTAATTTTTCTAAAGAATTTTTAATTACTTTCCAAGTTTTTCCTTTGTCATGTGATACAAGATTTCTAACATTTTCCAATATTATAAATTTTGTTTTAAACTTTTTTATTATTCTTTCAATCTCAAAAAATAATGTTCCTCTTGTGTCACTAAAACCATTTTGATTCCCTGCCTTTGAGAAAGCTTGACATGGAAATCCTGCACAAAGTACATCATGATCAGGAATTTTGCTTAAATCAGTTTTTGTTATGTCATTGTCTGAATCAATTCCAAAATTTTCGTAATAATTTTCAATAGCATATTTGTCTATTTCTGACGAAAAGACACATTCTCCTCCAAGAGATTCCATAGCAATATGAAAACCACCTATCCCAGAAAATAGATCTATAAACTTAAAGTTTTTTTTAAAAATTTTCTCAGGCATCTAATTTGTAATTCTGTATCTATATTTTTCAATTTCAGGAATCATATCATTCATAATTTGGTAATAAGGCAAATTAACTTTTGCATTTCTTGGGGTGCCATCGGAATTAATCATTCCTTCCTGAAACCTTCCACACAAATCAATTGTATTCTTATCAATAATTATAAAATCAACTGATTTTACATTAAAATTTACTTTCCTTGCCCTTTGTCTTCTGCCCATCTCTTTCCCTTTTTTTACATAATCTGACTCTTTCCCTTTAAGTTCATCATGCCACTTTTTAAAAGGCATTTCTGGTCTACTATCAAACTCACTGATTCCAGATGCTATTATGAAACCAATTTTTTTATGTTCTTCTAGGCATTCTAGTATCTCTTGATATCCATTTGTGGGGATATCTTTATTTGTTTGACCACTTTCGCTGTTCATTGAGTGAGTCTTATAATCCCATGGAATTTCAAGATAAGTGTCTATAACCACATTTCCATATCGTGGCCCCGGAGTTTTAATATTCATTTTTTTACTAATAGCTTTTGGTCCAATATCTTCCCAGTAAAAACCCATCCATTCCATCTGCCTCCAATGATTTGTTTCTTTCATTAAGTAATAAGTACTTTCTTTGCCATCCCAATTCCAATTAATACCTTCGTTCATTGCTGAAAACATATTATTAGTTAATTCTTTCACCTTCCTCCTTTATTAATTATTTTATTGGTTGATTTCAGAACTCATATTAGAAAATAATATTTTAAATTTATTTAAAATTATCCCTACTAAAATACCATACAATTAATAGGCCTGATATTCCTCCCATTACGAAAATTGAAAGTAACTATATGCTCTCTATTCAATCTTATCTATGAGTTTTTGACAATCTAATATCTCAGTTTCACAAAGCAACATTAGGTTTCCTACTATTACGTAAGCGTGATATCTATTAACCCTTGGTATTAAATAGTCTGTCTGCCCAGGCTTCTTGTCTACTGCCTGTTCTCCGTAAGGAACACCGAATTCCTTTGCTTCATCCGGAGATTTGTATACCCAAGCCTCTATATCTTTTCTCTGAAAAAAGCCATAAGCAATTTCGACTGTTTCTGGATATTCTGAGTTATCAAATTCTCGATCTTTTTTCCAGCCAGCATTAATTAGATCATCAATGCTATACATTGATGAAGATTCAATAATTAATGAAGTAGCTGCAGGGTCTATTTCTGCTTCTTCTTGAGAACAAGAAAATACAAAAAGAGTTAATAAAATCATTAGTTTTAGTGTAGATTTCATATCAATATTGAATATATCAGAAAATTCCTAAAACAATAATTTTTTATATCAAATTAGTATAGTAATAGATTAAAGAAAGAAGTATGGAGCTAGGGAAAATTATTTTTCTTCCATTATAAGCCCACCACATAAATGGCTTTTCTTTCCCTTTGCTTCTTAAGAAGCTAGTTAGAAAAAATCCAATTGAACCTATGACTATTGCATTAACAAATATTGAGATTGTTAATAAAATTAATGTTCTAAAGAAATCCATATCGATACTTTTTTCTAAGGCAGTTTGCTTACTAAATTTTCTATGAATTTTTTTGAATCTTCCCCTGATGTCCTTAGTGGCTCAATGAGAAAAACAATATTTCCATAAATTATATATTCTGTATAAAGAGGTTCTCTTCTTGGGCAAGAAATTTCTTTATTTAAATATTCAACTTTATCGTCAGTAAAGATTTTCAATTTATTTACTATCAAGGTATTGTCAATTCCCAAATTCGAACTTATATCTTCACCTAATTTTTGATTTTCTGTAACTATATCGCCGTACCCCCTGCATATGGTCTTTTCTACTTTTTTCCCATGAGCAATATTTTTTTCTACTACTTCAATTAATTCAGTTTGTTCTTCTCCTGCAATTTTCCCGTTTGTATTGGCTGAATCAATAGAAGTATACATAAGAAATCCCAGCTCTCTACCTTTATAGTAAGCCCAACTCGATTCTATCGATTCAGGAAAATCAGTTTCAAACTTACCTTGAATTTTTATTCCAGTAGATTTGATATCTTCAACAGAATAAACTTTGTTTGATTCGAGTTTAGAATTGCCTGAGCAGCTAAGTAATAATATTAATACTATAAATAAAAGTTTTTTCATTTTTATAAATTATCAAAAAAAACATTAAACATAAATTTTTTAAATATACCTATACATTGTTAGAATTGATTTATGTTAGAAAGATTAAAAGAAAAATTTAGAGATAAATCAAGAGATAATTTATATCAAAATTTGTTAGATATTGGAATTGATTGTGAGCTTACTGAAAGAGGTGTCAACGAAGAAAAGCTGTTCAATCCTTGGCATAGAAGAAGTTTAGGAATTATAAATATCAATTCTGATTATCCTATTAAATACATAAATATAATAAAGCGAGATAGAGGCAAGGATAGCCCTCCAAGATGGTGGTATTTTTTTGCAATACCATCTAACGAAATTATTTCTAAAAATGATTCGGTAGAGGTGAAGTCAATACGAAAAAAATCCGTTCCAGTATTTGGTAAAGTTGAATCTATTATATGGGAGGCTAATGGCAATTCAAATGATTTAGCAGAAAGTTTTACTCATGATGAAGATATAAATATGCTTCCAGCAAGCTTAGGAAATATAAAAGTACAAAGTTTACATGATAATTTTTCTGGATATAGTATAGAACTTGAGTTCAAAGTTAGAGATAGATCTTTAAATTTTAATCAATGGAAAGTACTTAATAGAATAGCTAGTATGTGCCTAGAAACTTAATAATTGTCAGGGTAAATTCTTTATTATTTCATTGTTCTAAATTGTGTATAAATGAACTGCACCTTGCGATTGATTCGTTAGTGTCCCATCCTTCGCATAAAATAATTAGGTTGCCGTATATAATATAATCACCATATTTTGGAGAACTTTTACTTCCTATTGCAGCACCTATTGACCCTCCATCAGTAGGAGTAGATATTGTTCTTCTATCTTTAATTCCTTCTTTCCAGCTCGCGTCACTTTTTCTTATTATTGCATCCTCTCCAGTTGCCTCGTCGGCAAAAAATTTTCCAAACTCAACTGCGTCTTGATGAGTATTATAAATCCTGATTTCAAAATCTTTTCTTCCTTCAGTGCCTACTTCTTTCCATCCATAATATGCACTATTAGCTTCTGGAAGTTCATCAATTTTATAGGACTTACTTTTCTTAAATCCAGAATTAGTTAGAGATTCGTAGGTAAATATATTATCAATCGGGTTGATTTTATTTATCGTAGGAATTTCTGCTTCTCCTCCGCCACATGATATTAAAAGAATTGAAATAGCAATATTTATACAAATAATTTTTTTCATAGACTGTCATCAAATAAATAATATATATAGTAGAATAAAGTAATGTGGATCAAAGAACAAAAGAATCTCATCAATAAGTTTTATATTAAAGATATCGGCTCATACCTTGTTGCTATTATGTTTGGTGCAGGCCTTGGGCTAATGCTTTGTAAATTAATTTAGTACTAATTATGAAAATAAAAGAAGTAAGATTGGCTAAAATTAAATTAGTTGAATACCTTGGGGATGTTGAGCCTGCATGGAGCCCTGGATGGGCATCTCAGAAATCTACAATTGGTGGGTATAATTTTACTGAAATTGAATTGGATAGTGGTCATATTGGAATTGGACCAGGATGCGATGAGATTATTATAAATGATGCTAATGATTATCTTGTTGGAAAGAGTCCTGATGATGTGGAGCATCACTATAAATATATGGTTTATAGGTCAAGAAATGTTCCTTATAGTGGGCTGGCGGGAATAGATGTAGCATTATGGGATTTAAAAGGGAAGATTCATGGAAAATCGATATCTGAAATGCTAGGAAGAAAAAAAGAATCTTTAGTCCCTTATGCAAGTTATGTTATTTTATCTAATCCTGAAGAAAGAGCCGAAATGTCAATGCAGATGCTTGATGATGGATGGAAAGCTATAAAGGTAAGACTTCATCATGAAAGTGAAGATCAAGATATAGAGACAATAAAAAAGATAATTGATAAGACTGGAGGCAAATTAACAATATTAGTTGATGCCAATCAGGCTCAGTCTAGTTATCCATGGCAACCAGGTGTTGTTTGGGATTTTGAGAGAGCTAAAAGAATGAATAACGTAATGAGTGATTTTGGGTGCTATTGGCTCGAAGAGCCAAGACCTAGATTTAATTATGATGAATTATCAGAACTTTCTGCTATGAAAAAAACTAAGATAGCAGGAGGAGAAAATAATACAGTTCTGTCAGATTTTGATTACATGGTTCAAAATAATGTATACGATATATTGCAACCTGAATCTATGGTTTTAGGTGGAATAACTCCATTAATTGAAATAGGAGAATTGTCGAGAAAATATAGAAAAGAAATTGTTCCTCATCATGGAGGGGGAGATATAGGTGTGGTAGCACATATGCATCTTTTATCTACTTGGAATAATGCACCTTTTTGTGAAATGCTTAATGATCCTCCATTGAGTAGTTATAAAAATAAATTTTTTATTTTTAAAGAAAATTTGGAAGTGATAGACGGAGAAATTGAAGTTCCTAATGAGCCAGGACTTGGTGTCAGCATAAAAGAAGATTTAATAATTAGAGATTAGAATGATTTATTTTATAGATTCATAATATTCATCAAAGAAGTCTTCACCTCTATCCCGAAAATAATGCTTATCTCTTACGCTAATTACATCTCTCTCTTCTTTGGATAATCTTTCTTTCCATTCAAAATAATATTCTTTGAATTTTTTATTGTCTCCTGAAATTATTGATTCCCTAATTCTTAAATCTAGAGAAGGCTGAATATTTGGAGCTATGATTGTCGCTCTTTCTACTATTTCTTTAAGTCTTTGATGATACTCTGTTTTATACTTTGATACCTCGTAATAGAATAAGCCAAATTGATATAAAGAAGGGTAGTAATCTGGGTGATAAATCAGTGATGATTCGTATTCTTCGTCAACAATTTCAACTACATTATCTAGGTCTATAATAAATTCTTGAAAGTTATTATTTATTATCTCTATCATTTCTGTTCTAGGTTCAGTAGATAATGAAGGAAAAATATTAACATTATTTTGATATTCATTAATAGTGTAGGTCGAATCAACCATCTTGCTAGACGATGTATAGATTAGAAAAGAAGAATAAATACTTATTACTAAAATAACTGAAACAATGCTCGCATAAATTATTTTTGATCGGTCTATATTTATTTTATCATCAAGAAGTTCTTTGTTTTTGAAGCCAACATTAGATCTAATCATGAATGCTATCATGAAACTCATTACTAATTGATTAGAAAAAGAACTAAATTGAAGTAGAGAATTAATAAAATAAGTTATAAATAATGTTGATATTAATCCCCAGAAAAATTTATTTTCTGATTTAACTATTTTCTTAATACTAATATAGAAAATATATGAATAAGATAAGGTAGCCATAATTAATCCAACAATCCCCAATTCACTTAATATTTTTAGAAATGAATTGTGAGGGTCATCCATCAATGTTCTTGATTCTAAATAGTCATCAAATTCAAATGTTTTGTAGTAATTAGTAGAAAAATTTTCTGGACCAATGCCTATTATCGGATTATTAGTCCAGGAATTTATTGAAGACTTAATGGTTAAAGGCCTTTCTCCAAAATGAAAACTTTGAAGGATTGATTTTGAAAATTCGCTAGGGATTTTATCAATTAAAATGTATAGTGATGTACATTCCTGAAATACACTTTCAATATTCATTATCCACTTTTGGAACAACACATTTTCTGTGCATAAATCTTCGTTAGATATCTCCCCATTTAAGATTTTTCTCTCAATATTTTTGTCATTGTAATCATCATAACTCAATCCAAGTCTTTCTAGTTGAACTGGCCCTCCTCTTCCGAGGTAATCTGAGTAATATACTCCATCTATTACCAATTCATAATCTTTTAATTCAGGTATCCTTTTAAGTACTATTTCATACTTTTTATTTTCCCCATCCTCTTCTATTTTTGAGGATAAAAATAATATAGTTGGGGAACATAAAATTAATAAAATAATAAAAGATAGCACTAGTTTATTTTTTTTATTTTTTGTCATATATAAAGCAAAAGATAGAAAGAATATTAATCCAATTGCCATGGAAATAATTGATGCTCTAGAGAAATTAATTATTAGACAATAAAAGGAAAATAGTAGCGTTGATATATATAAAAAACTAAATTTATTATTTAAATTTTCATGAATATTTTTTTCTGGTTTATATTCATAAACAATTAGAATTAAACTCAGTATAGATATCATGACTAAATACCATGATACATAGACTGGGTTCCCAAGAGTTGAAGATATTCCTTCAAATGGTTGATCTAGTGTTTTAATTGAAAATGGAATATCAAGAAAATTTGGCAGATGGATATTTAAGGATTCAAGGAATCCTAAAACTGAAACTAATAGGCCCACACATACTAAAATTCTAAATATGTTGATCCATTCCTTTTTTGTTCTGAAAATAGAAAAAAGGGTTACTGAAAATATTAAAAAGCTAGCAGATTGTATAACTCCGCCCATTCTAGTCATACTCCCCCAAAAACTATTTATTGTATTTAAACCAAATATTGAGGAAAAAATCTGTATTATTATTAGAACTCCTAAAAGTAAAAAACCTACATTTTTTTCAGAAGAAAGTCTGCTATTTTTAATAAATATAAAACCCCCAATAAGAGCCAATATCCATATTATTGATCTGAACCATATGGCTTTTCCTAAAACAAATGGAGAAAAAGTTTCGCTAACAATTAATGGCGAAGCTGCAATTATAAAGACCAAAAAATAAACTACTCTTTTAAAGAAATAATTAATTGTCATTTTTATCTTTCGGTTCTAACTTTTTTTGCTTCTTATACCTCATTATAGAAATTCCTATTATTATTAATGATATCGCTATAAAAATATCTCCAAATCCTAAGGAAGATATGCCTTTATAATAAATCCATACTAAACTCAATATAAGGTATAAAAATCCTAGAGTCTTTCTATAATAAAATCTAATTTTATCTTCCTTTCAGTAGGTTAGATTAATAAATTTTTTAACTTTCCATTTTTATGTAAATAATAGATATCATCGTATCCACCTATGTTTAGATCATCGATAAATATTTGAGGCACAGTTCTCTTGCCTCCTGATAAATTTGCCATATTATTTCTCTCTCTTTCATTATTTATTAGCAATTCTTCATAATTAACATCATAGAGATTGAGTAGCGCTTTTGCTTTTTTGCAATATCCGCATGTCTTAGCAGTGTATATTTTTATATTTTTTTTGTTGTTCATTAAATTATTTTATATGTCCTGTAATTATCTTATACTAGTGTAAGTAACTAATTAAAGGAGAATAGTTTGGACAATCAATTCGAAATAGAATACTTAAATGGGTTAAGAACTGAAGCTACTCATGTTGCTACAGGGACTAAATTGATTACAGACGCTCCCATTGATAATAAGGGCCAAGGAAGATCTTTTGCGCCTACTGACTTATTAGCTGTGTCTGTAGGAACATGCATGATCACAACTATGGGAATAGCTGCAGATCAACTTGGAGTGGAATTAGGAAAAGTGACTTGCTCTGTCCAGAAGGAAATGAACCCTAAGCCTAGGAGAGTAGCAAAATTGACTATTTCTATTAATTTTCATGATGAAATATCAGATTCACATAGAAGGAGTCTGGAATTTTCAGCTTTAAATTGCCCAGCCCATAAAAGTTTGTCGCCAGATGTTGAGCAAGTAACAGAATTTAATTATTTGTAATTAGAATATTCTGTATAACCAATAAATAATTAATAGAATAATTATAACAGCAGATAGAAAACCTATTTGATACTTTGACTTATTATCTAATTCTAATTCATATTTTTTTGGCTCAATTTCTTTGTTTTTGTGATTAGTTTTATCAATATTTTTTTCTAAATTATCAAGCCGAATAATTACATTCTCTATCTCTTTTTCTATTGATTTAATCTTTTCAATATTTTTTTCTAAATTTTTCTGACCTTCGTCTCTCATGTAGTAATTATATATTAAATCTGTGCTATCTTTATCAGATGGATATTGTTTTTTCTGAGATTGTAAATCAAACGGATCTAAATAAATCTTTTGAATTAAGAAAAGAAATTTTTATTATTGAACAAGGATGTCCTATTGATGAAGAGTTTGATGAATTTGATGATTTAAACAGAATTGGCAAAGATTCATTTCATTTTAATGTTTATAAAGAAGGCATTTGTGTTTCAACTGCAAGAGCAGTAATCGATATTAATTCTGCCAAAATTCAAAGAGTGTGTGTTTTAAAAGATTATAGGGGGGCAGGAATAGGATTATTTATCATGCTCAAATTACATAAATATCTTCTCAAAAAAAATATTATAAAAGTCACACTTTCATCTCAAGATCATGCAATAGGATTTTATAAAAAATTGGGGTATATCGAAATTGGGGATCCATATTTAGAGGCAGGAATAATTCACAAGAAAATGTATATTAATTTTAATTCTTCTTAATTGATTGCCAAGTGGATAATGATATCCCTGCAATTATTCCCACTGGAAATACCACAAAGATTAAAAGTAGAAATATTAGCGCCTGTCTTATAAATTTTTTCATATATAGATTATAAAAATAGTTAAGCCCAATTGATAGGTGATATTTTATTTTCCTTAAAAAAATGATTAGCTCTTGAAAAAGGTTTACTTCCAAAAAATCCTCTATGTGCCGATAATGGAGAAGGATGAGGAGATTCAATTATTAAATGTTTTAATGGATCAATAAGGTTATTTTTGGATCTAGCGTGAGATCCCCACAATAAGAAAACTAATTTAGATTTGTTATTGCTCAGAGTAGATATTATCTTATCTGTAAATATATCCCATCTTAAAGTTTCATGTGACAAAGGGGATCCTTCTTCTACTGTTAGGGTTGAGTTAAGTAAAAGAACACCTTGATTTGCCCATTTTGTTAAATTTCCATTTGTTTTGTCGATACTTATTCCAAGATCTTCTTCTAGCTCTTTAAATATATTCTGCAAAGATGGCGGAGGTTTGATCCCTTTTTGAACTGAAAAACTTAGCCCATGAGCCTGAAATTTTTGATGATAAGGATCTTGGCCAAGAATTATTAATTTAGTCTCTTCGAAAGGTGTTAGGTTCAAAGCATTGAATATGAATTGGTTTGGTGGGAAAATAACCTTTCCTTGAGATTTTCTTTTTATTAGTTCTCTTTTTATATTACTCATATATTCTTTGCTAAATTCATATTTAATATGATTTAGCCAACTTTTATGAATTTTTATAGTTTCGTCATAAGTTTTCATTTTAAGTAGATTCTATATAAGACATAATTTTCTCAGATATTTTAACTTCTTTTATTTCTCCCTCTCTCATTTTATTTAAAAAATATTGCCCGTATTGAATCCTCTTTAGATTAATTACTTTCCACCCAAAATGGCTAGAAATATTTCTAATTTCTCTATTTTTACCTTCCTGCAGGGATAATTCTAGTGTAAATTTGTTTCGTATTTTTTTTAAAATTTTAGATTTTATTGATCCGTAACTAATGCCTCTTATAATAATTCCGGACTCCAGAGATTTAATTTGACTTCCTATAAGATTGCCTGAAAAATCTACATGATATT
>CESD01049090.1_pt1 | contig 10628 bp, 6 predicted proteins | sample 531191 | NCBI WGS metagenome assembly CESD01 (sample SAMEA2622021, study PRJEB7988) | marine metagenome | biome: marine biome (ENVO:00000447); feature: deep chlorophyll maximum layer (ENVO:xxxxxxxx); material: "saline water (ENVO:00002010), including plankton (ENVO:xxxxxxxx)" | depth 188 m
TAGTTCTTAGGTTTAATTTCTTTCTCAACACCATTGATATCAATAGCATCACGACCTAATTTACCTGGTATTGTCTTACAACCTGCAACAGCAGCAGTTATTTGTTCACGTAAGGTAGAACTATTTGGGTCACCCATATACTCTTTGTATAGTTCTTCAAACAGTTCTCCTTGATTCTTAGTTGGTTTACCCAACGCACGATCTACTGCAAGTTTAAGCAGTTTAGTTGAGAACATTATGCAACCTCCAAGTCAGATAGGAAGCATTCAACTGTCATCATTTCATACTCAATGATGTCTGTCATAATAACAGCATAGTTGTTGATTGGTTCGCATACTACAACATGACCAGTAAGATCATCATGTATTTTTGACTTGACGTTAGTTCCAACTTTGATCATGATGTGTGGTTTGTTTGTTATATACTCATTATAGCATTAAAAAACCCCCTGTGAAGGGGGTATGTGACAGTTTGTAATAGTGTCTCTTAATTTTGCCAAGTTATATCACCAAGTGCATCAACAACATAAGCACTTATATAATGGTCTGCATCTGGGCATTGTGTCAATTTAGGAAACCATGATTCTGCATTAATACCAGCAGCAGTTTCATCATCAAATTTAACTGTATTGTATATTCCACCTTGTTTTATTATATCCATAACATAATCATCCACAAATGCTTCGTAATACGTTGTAACAGTTGCTTTCTTTGTAGCATCTAAACTATTATATTTGTCTAGATTAAAATACAAACATGCACATTGATTCTTATTACTATAATAAGATATCAAATCAAATAGAGATAGTTCTTTTCCTTCTACAATCATGATCCTAGTTCTTCATTTGCCTTTTGAATTAATAGATTTAAGAAATCTGCTTTCTTAGCAGTATCATATGTTATTTCTGTTTCATCTAAATGTGGTTTAGCCTGTTGATACTCAATAATCAGTTGACTAAAGTAATTAGTTTGTGTTAATGATTTTAATAGCATGAAGTGTGCTATCTTATCCTTAAACTGTTTGAGATAATGATTTGCTAGTGGTAAAAATTGATCATCTGTTGCAAGATATGCATTGGATGGATTCTCTATCTTGTAAATTTTATTATAAAACTCAGGTGATATTGGAAACTTAGTTCCTTCAGCATTACCAGAGAACTCAGGAGTACCAGTAAGATCTCTCAACTTAGTTCTATATGTAGCATATAATGCTTTATCATCAGCACTCAATGGACAATCACTACACATTACCCAATCAGACTCATCTAATAAGAAATTTCTGGCAAGTCTCACACTCAACGGTGTAATAGTTGCTTGCTTGGCATACATCTGTGCCAATTCTGTTTGAAAGTTAGAATTTTCAATGGAATCAATTAAATACCAACCTTCAATCAATTTATCTTTAAGAGTAGTAGCCTTTGCATTGTCAACTGCTTCCATCTCATAGTCTTTCCACTCATCTGTATTAGTATTGAAGTTTCTTACAAACTTTCTACGTGAAGCAATATACTTATCACTATCACTATAATAACTAAATGTTATCAGTTTATCTTTATCAGTATCCCAATCAGGGTACAATAAAGAGAGAAGTGTATCTTTCCAATAACTTTCTGGAATGGGTTTTGATGTTCCCATATATGATAATTCTTGTGCTATTACATCTAATTGCACTTGTAATACTGGTATTGACATTTTCTAATTACAGTCTCCGTCTTATTTAGTTAATATGCCTTGATCAAGTACTTACATGTTCTGTAAGGAGTTAATAATGGTACATCTATATCTGGGTCAATAGTTGCTTGTGGTTCAATCTTAGTTGTTGCTTTTAATGTCATTGTGGCATCACTACAACCAAGACCAGAACTATATGTGACAGATGGTCCTACTTCACCATCAATAGTATAAGTTAATGAATCAACTGCTTGTTTGAGCATTTTACCAGCAGTAGGAACATATACTAAAGTGGTTGCCTTTCCATTCCACCATATAAATTCACAAATTGCAAAATGATCTGTGTTGCCATTATTATCATTTGTAGATGATGCATCAGCACGTACTTGTTCTATTTTGAAATTAGTACCTGCTGCTTTTGCATTTTGTGGTAATACAACAGTATAAGTATACCATTTGGTATCACCAGAAGCACCATCCCAGTTACTATTCAAATCAACTTGAGGTATAGTACCAACAAAAGGATCAGTTCTTGGTGTGGTTCTTCCTGCAATGATAGTGTCAACAAGTATCCAAGTAGTAGGAGATCCTGCTGTTGAATAATATACTTGCAAAGATTCTTCTGATGCATCACCACCATTTACACCATTACCTCTCGCTGCTTTGATAGAGAAATGTGTAGCATCTGATGTGTCTACAGGCATTAGTTCTACCCATCTTGTTTTAGCACCAATAGATGTTTGATTATGATTTCCACCAAATAACAAATAATTTGAATATGATGAAGCTGATCCTGAAGCAATAGCGATACTATCAACCTTATCAGAATTACCTCCAGTTCCTAAAGTTGCAGTAGCAATTGCACCTCCACCTTGACCATGTAATACATGAACATATGGTGTTTCAGTATATCCAGATCCTGCATTTGTTACAGTTACACCTGTAATTACACCATTAGTCATGACTGGGGTTGCTGTTGCTCCAGTTCCACCACCTCCACGAATGTATACAATTGGATCTGCGGTTGGAAGTTTAAATCCACCAGCAGTACCAGTTCCAGAACCATTAGTATTGACTGTAACATCATCAACTATATTATTAAATGATGCTGATTTAATTAGAGGATCAGAAGTTGTAATTTGTTGTGGATTATCATACCCAGTAATAATACCAAGTTCTACCTTAGCATAACCATTTAAACCATTAGAAGTAGTTCCTGTTGTTTGACCAGCAACTGTTACACCAGCTCCACCAGAACCAACTTTAACTTCAATTGATGCAGGATTACCTAAATTTACAAACTGTGTGAATCCAGTCCAAAATCCAGCAGAACCACCACCTCCTCCACCAGGAGTCCAGTAGTCATTGTTATAGTTTGCTACCATAACAACTTTACCATCTGTCAATGTAGAGTTCACAAGAGTTCCCGATTCAAAATAAGCAGAGTCATAAGATGAAATTCCTTGATTACCACCAGCACCACCACCATGACCACCATCTCCACCAGGTCCGCCACCGATACCACCAGATCCACCACCATTACCGACTCCATTATATGTTTGGCCAGCAGTTCCACATCCACCGCCGCCACCTCCTCCGCCGCCACCGATACATCCATAATTACCACCATTTCCACCACCACCCATTCCGATGGCAAGAGCTGTTTCTTGAACACCTCCAATTGGACTAGGTTGTCCTGGTGTACCAGCTCCACCATCATATCCATTAGAACCACCGCCACCGCCACCGCCAGCACCAGCAACTACAGTTCCATTTCTTAGCAATGCTGTAGCAGCACCACCTCCACCACCATGAGCACCATTATGACCGTTACCACCGCCACCGCCATCACCAGCAGATGATGTTTGTGCTCCACTTTGACTAGTAGCACCTGCTCCTATTTGAACACTCCAATTTGCTCCAGTAAATGCTGCTAATTGACTACCTTTTAAAGAAATGTTTATCTTAGCACCATATCCACCTGCTAAATTACCATAAAATGAATTTCTACCCTTACCACCATGCAGTTCAAAAGTAACATCAGTAAGTCCTGCAATGCCAGTTAGATTGATAACAGCATGATTATTAAAAGTTTGACTATTATTGCCACTCTGTCCACCGATCAATGAGTTTATGCCTGGACTACCATCAGCGTATTGACCAGTTAATACACCAGCTGCACCACCACCATTAGGGTCATTTGGATAATCAACTTCTGGCCATCCACCTCCTGTTTGACCATCTTGACCATCACCACCAGGTTGTCCTTGTACTGCACCAGCTGCATTCAAACTACCAGTATTAATAGCAGTTCCAGCTGCTCCTTTTGCACCACCTTGTAATCCTTGACTTCCATTACCACCGCCACCACCAGTTGCTTTTAAATTTACTAGTGATCCATCACCAACTTTCATGTATGTTTCATTACCGTTGTTACCTTGCTGTGTACCAGCAGCACCTGATCCTCCTCCACCATACAATGAATATTTTAATTGATCAGGAGTACCAGTAATTGTAGTTAAATCAATAGTATATGTACCAGGTGTAGTATATTCAAATACATTACTATAATCATATATTGGTGTACCACCTGTTGTAGATAATTTACCACCAAGTTGTGTGGTAGTAAGAATAGGTTTACTTATGGGGTTGGGTATGGTAGTTTGAAATTCATAAGATCCAGCTCCTCCACCAGATGCAAGATAGTAATCACCAGGCTCGTTTGCACCATTTGCAAACGCTGATGTGGGATCAGCAGTACCACCTGTACCACCAGAACCACCTGCAAAATCAAAAGCATCATATGTTGCTATTGTATTATTTGCAAGAGGTTGTCTTAAAAGACCATGTTTATGAGTCATTACAATACCATCACCAGTGGGATACCACCTAGTAACTTTTCCTGTTGATGGTCTATAATCTTGTAGATATCTATCTCCACTTGCTCCACCAACCCATTCACCACCACCAGGTGTAGAAGCATACACAATATGACTGTGTTGAGGAACACCAGAGAGTTTTCTTTCTCTCATAGTTATAGTAACATCTTGACTACCAATAATTGTACAACTAGTAGTTTCAATTACTTTATCATATCCACTTGTAACTATTGTACCTAAAGAAAAATATTCATCTTGTTGATCTTTATCAAGATACCAAGCACCACCTGTAGCACCTGTTGCAATACTAACATTTCCTATATTAGGAGAGTTGTTACCATATACAGGACCATTACCAACTATTTTCTTAGCAACCAAATCAGGAACTTTAAATGTTCCTAAGTATGGATCACCCCAATGATCCATCACATTAGCACTATTGATAGGTTGTAATGATGCACCACCTGCAAGTGTTAAGTCAGTCATTCTTACCACAAATGTAGCACCAGTTCCACCTGTTACTGATACAGTAGGAACTGAAGTATATCCCTGACCACTACTTGTAATATTTAAAAATAGAATTTTTCCATTTGAATCAACTTCTCCAACAGTTGCTGTCATATCAACTCCACCAGTAGGTGCGGTTGTTATAACAACAGTAGATGATGTTGTGTATCCTGATCCACCATTAACTACATCAATTCCATTACTGGATCTTCCACCATATTTTGTACCAACAATTTCATATAATCCTGGATAATCACCTATATTATATTCCGTTCCATCACAATATAAGTATCCCTCATGTGTATATGCAGGATCATCACCTGTAAGATAAGCATTACCAGAAGCTTCAGTTAAACTTGGATAACCACTAGCAGTTGCTTTAACAAAACTATGATCATAAGAATTCTGACCTGCTTTGAGGTTAGTTACAATAGAACCGATAGGTGTGGTATCTACGAGAAGGTCTGTTAAGTATCCCTTCCTAGCATTTCTATATCCTTGTGTCATAATTATGTTTTAATTAGAAATTCCATCACAATAAATGGAGTGGTTGCAGAATCAATTGATCTTGACGCATCAACTCCTATATTCATTGTTGTTTCTATATTTTCTGGATTAACAACAATAGCATTTGTTTTTACTTTATATGTATGATCCCCTTTAACTAAATCAATACGATGATTATGTAATGTTGGATCGGTTGCTTGAATTAAATCAGCAGTATCACTCTCTTCATTCTGTAAATCAGGAACTACTCTACTTGTGGCATATTGAAAATTTGATTGTAGGGGAAGAACATCATATAAACTTACACCATCAACATCAAGTGGAACACCTGATAAACCATTTGCGTATGTTATAGGAACAGTAAATGTATGTGATGCAGAAGCTCCACTACCATTGAATACACAAACACCAAATATTACTGTTTTATTAGCATACTTAGCAGAATTACTTCCATCTGGTGATCCTTCATAATTCACATCATCACCACCATCTAATGAGTAAGGATTATTATTAAGACATTGGTATAAAAATTCTGTACCAGGTCCAGGTCCCCAACCACCTATGATACAATGACCCCAATAAATTGTTTGTTGTGTTCCTAAACCAAGATTCTGAGTAGTAATTGTTTGTCCTACACCACCAGCTGGTGTCCAACGAACTGTACGACACTGTTCTTGACCACTTCCAGGTTCATTACTACTATTTTTAGTAGCATCTAACCAATCTTGTATAGGAATAGTTGATGCATTTCTTCTACCTAACTGTCCTCCCGCAGCTGGATTATTAGTGCTACTTTCTGTAGTAGCTAAAATTCTTGATCTACGAGCATTATGAAAATGTGCGTGTGGATGAATAGCATTTTCTTCAACACCCTCTGTATCAGTATAATGAGTAGCACCAGCATATTCCCATGATGGTTTTCCTCTAACGTCAATTTCTTGACTAGGAACATTAATCTGTCCTGTATATGTTATATTAACAGGAGTTCCAATAGCAGAAGCTGCTTCAATACCAATACCAGATCTACTAAACTCATTTCCTAAAGCATTATTTAATCTTATATTATTATATACACCTGCGTTAGCACCCGAAGTTGGTTCTGCATATTTAGATCCCATGTCAGGAACCATAAATTGAGTATCTAGTAAAGTATCAAAATCAGTGCCATCTGCATTTTTTCTAATAAATTTACAATTAGATCCTACACCACAAACAGCAGCGAGTTGTGGATAATCTTCGGCAAAATATTTTGTGCCATCACATTTTAAATAACCAGCAGGTAAATCACTTACATTTGCTCCTTCATCTGGTAACCCAGTATAATCAACTGGCCAATTTATAATTTGACCTGTTAAATTACCATACTTAGATCTTTCTTTAGTGTATAAAACTGCCATTAGTATGCTTTGATTATGAATGTCATAGTTAATGAAGGTTGTGATACATCACATGAAATATTTAGAGCATTTTCAAGACTATCTGCCTGTAATGAAGATCCGTTTGCATTATCAGCAGTATATGATGGAGGACCTGCCATAGATCCAATACCTTGAGATATTTCAAAACTACCATGATTATGTGCTCTAAATGAATCTTCTAAAGGATTTTTAAGATCAGCACCCTGATTGAGTGAAGTCGGCCATGAACCATGTCTGAATACTAAAGTTTCTGTACCAGGCACTGTTCCTAATTGATCATTCACAGTAATTGTATATGTATCAGTTGGTTGATCATATTCAACTTTCTGTACTTGTGAACCACCAGTACTTGTCCAATAAGTATATTTTTTAGCAGAATCTTTGATTGTAACAAACATTAATGGAGTAATTTTATCATGCTGAGTCCATGTATTTGGTGCAGTACCATAAGTTCTACCAATATTAACTCCAGTTGGTAATACAATAGTTCTTGTAGCAGTTGGGATAGACACATTAGCAACCTCAAATGCTGCATTTGGATGTTCTGGGTCATCAGCCATAGCATCGGCAGATCTTGGAGTGCCATCATATCCAAAAAAGTTTGGTCTTGATCTTCTTTCTAGTGGTCTTGGAAACATACCAACATGTGCTGCTTGTTTATGAGTATCTACTGGGGTTGAGCTATTAATAGCAGCAGTGTTTCCTTGAGCAAATATATTTTGAGTATAAGTTGAATTTTCTTGACCAGATCCTCTATCAACTCCTCTCCAGTTAGCAGCACCAGCTGGAACGTGGTTCCAATAATTTTTACCTGCTTCATTAACATATTCATAAAATCTCTCCATTGTTGGTAACGTCCACTCATGCTGTTCATCACCATAAAATGTAATGTTAGTTGCACCATTTTGCCATGATACTGGATTAGTTTCAGCATTAGCACATGTATTAGGACCATGAGTTGAGTTACAGTTAGAGGTTGTTGAACTACCATCCATTGTAACACCTTGGTCTGTCTTAAATGCCATAGCTCCAGTAGCATTTGGGCTAGCAGTTTGAATTGTGTCGCTATGTCCGTGTCCAGGTGTGTGATTGATACCTAATTTACGATTGAGGACATATACTGTCTCTAAAAAATCTGGAGCAGTCAAGTTAAATCCAGTAAATTTAAAATATAAATTACCAGCAAGATTTAGAGAAAAATCAATATCAGCTGTTGCTTCATATGTTGTTGTTACTGGATTAGTTTCACCATAATCTGCAACCAAATTTCCTATTACAGTCGCAGCATCTGACTGTCCTTGTTGATACTTAGTATCCTGTAAGTTTGCAGGTTCTAAATCCATCAATACACTATTAGATAATTGTGGTAATCTAAATGTTGCAGCTGTATCAATGTAAGGAAACTCATAATGATTGTTACTAGCATCAGTCATATCACCACCATAAGTATCACCTATGACTGATGCTAATAATGGATAATCAGAAGCTTCAAGAGTATCACCCTTACATACAATCCATCCTTTTGGAATGTTAGATTCTAGAAATCCATTTCCTCCATCACCACCCCAAGGCATGATTGTGCCAATCTTGGCAGCTCTCATTGTTTTTATTGAATCGTATTTTACTGCCATTTATTATAACTCCATTAACCACCAACCTCTTAGTGAAGCTGGTATTGTTTGTTGTGATGTAGATCCTTCTATATCATATGTACCAACATAAACTAATCCAAATGCACTGTTACGTGTTTGAACAACTAATTCGCCAGAATCCCATGCTACTGTTCTTGCTTGACCAGCACCAGCATCAAGTTTAGATCCAGTTGTGTCACCTTGAATTGCTGTAGCAACTGAATTAATCCTCTTCGCTCTAATAATCAAACTTGTATTATATGTTAAGTTACCACTAAGTTCAGTAAATCTAATCATATCACCTGTTTGTGGATTATCTGGTAGATATAGAACCATATTACTTCCAGATGTAGCATTGATCAGATAGTTGTTGTTAACCTGTAATGGATTAGTTTCTTGCTGACCTATACCAGTTGTAATATCAAATGCAACATATGTGTGTCTTCTACCACCATTTGCTGTCCAGTATTTTTCAATACCAAATGAATCAATAGCATTGTTATGATAGATTGTAAAGTCTTTAGGACCAACAGTACCACCAGTACCAGCAGATCCAAGATTATCTATCTGGAACATCTTATCAGTTGCAGATTCTATAGAAAGAACTTTACCCTTCTGATAATATTTTTCACCAAAGAATACACTACCTGTAAGAGATTCCATCTTAATGGATTCTACACTATTGCAAACTCCAGTTGATTGACATGCTTCATAGAATATTCTAAGATTACCAAAGAAGTTAGCAGCACCTTTAAGTGTCATACCATTGGTATTAGTTACTGGATCTTCAATTGATCCATCACCTGCGTGACCATCATCGTTTGCGATAGATAGAACTAAAGTCTTACTATCAGAACCATACATTCTGAATACACCACTATTGATGGTGAGGTCATCATTAACAACTGTGTGACCACCACCAAATAAATCAACCAGAGCTGTGCCAACAGTATTTGGAATTCTGACACTCTTAGGCATCTTGATTGCATAGAAAGCATCAAGAGTTCCATCAACACTATCAGTAAGGAAGAATTCAGTTCCTATTCTGATAAATTGAATATAATCAAGTTTTGGTTGAATTAGATCAGCATTAACTAATCCAAGTTCAAGTCTTGTATCAAGAGTATTAGGAGTTCTTGCTTTGAATGTCTTACCAGTTGCAGGTGCTCTTAAAGCACGAGTAGCAGGTAAATCTTCTAGTAATGTTGTTGTTCCTAACTTATTCAACTTAACAACATTAAGACCAACACCAGCATTTATTGCAGTCGTTCCTTCTACACCTCTACCACCATTGGTATATGTGGCGTTAGATGATGTTGGTAAGAACTGACTAGATCCAGATACATATGGTGCAGCAGTAATTTGTATAATCTCAATTTGAGTACTATCGTAAATTGCTACATAATCACCAATTGTAAATGAGTCATAATTTGCTTGAATTTGAATATTTGTAGTTGCTGGTACAACAGCAGCTGCAATTGTTGTAAATGGTCTTGAAGCAAGAGTCTGGTTGTCTGACTGTGGATCATGTCTGTAAACATGAACTACATCGCTAGTTGTATATCCAGCTGGTGATGTGCCAAAGGATTCAGCAACAGCAAAGTGAGTTCCATGTACATTACCAATTGTTGTATCACCTGTGCAAGTATCAACCTCAAAAGTGCTAATACCACTACCATTTGTTACAGTCAACTTTTTATTAGTAGTTGAATTCTGATATGGTGTAGTACATGTACCATTTAATGTAAGACCACCAGTGTATGACTGATCACCATTAATAGTTACAGCACCAGTTACAGAGTCAACTTCAAATAATGTATTCTCTGAATTAGTATCACAACCATTTTTAACCGAGAATTTTTTCGCAACTTGATCTAATGTAGTCTTGAGTTCTAGTATTTCACCATCACTACCATTAGAAGGACGAGAAATAATTACATAATCACCAGGTTGTCCTGTAGCACGATTGTCAGAACCTGTTAATACTCCACCAAATTGTGATAAGTAAACATTATC
>CESD01099216.1_pt1 | contig 10611 bp, 10 predicted proteins | sample 531191 | NCBI WGS metagenome assembly CESD01 (sample SAMEA2622021, study PRJEB7988) | marine metagenome | biome: marine biome (ENVO:00000447); feature: deep chlorophyll maximum layer (ENVO:xxxxxxxx); material: "saline water (ENVO:00002010), including plankton (ENVO:xxxxxxxx)" | depth 188 m
GCCGCACCTAGTTATTATGATTCAGTTGATTTTGATATAAAAAGTATAATTATTGAAATACAGAGAGAGGCAAGTAAATTGGATAAATTTGATATTCCAGAATTATTTTCGTCAATTGTTTATCCTGTAAATTTAAAATTTGATAAATTGGATAAACTAGAAACAATTAATGGAACAGGATATCTTTTCTGCCAATTTCCATTTCATGATCTCAATAAAGATTTTACAGATAAAATCAAAGCATTAATTAATCAAAATTATATACCAGTTCTATTAAATTTAGAGCAAAGTTTTTTAAAAAGTAAATTAAATCAAATCAAGGAATTGAAATCAATTGGATGTTTAATAAGCATAGATCTCTTCTTATATGTTAATAACTGGAGCAAGTTGGTTAAGGATTCAATTAGAAGATTAGAAAGCGAATACCTAATTGATATAGTTACAGGATTCTCAAAATTAGAAAATCTTGACCAAGAAATATACAGATTTTGCAAAGATTCAAAAATTGATGAGACCAAACTCAGAGAGATTTATATGAACGAAAATCCTAATTTAATTACGAACAGTTCCAAAAGATAAATTTATAGATTTACCTCTGTACACCATTTTTTATAATTACTATTACTGCCTCTAACAATTTTAAAATAAATTGTTTGCAATTCCTTAGTTATTGCCCCTACTTCACCATTACCTATTTTTCTATTATCTAAATGGCCAACGCTAGTTATATGAGCTGCGGTGCCGGTAAGAAACACCTCATCGGCTAAATATATCTCACTTCTATGTATCTTCCTTGATTTTATATCAATGTTCAGTTCATTTTTTGCTATTTCAAATACACAGTCTCTCGTTATGCCCAGCAAACAATTCTCAGTTTCCGCAGGAGTTGTTATTTCTTCACCATTAACCATAAACAGGTTTTCTCCACTACCTTCAGAAACACTGCCGTCATGATTTAATAAAATAGCCTCATCAAAGCCAGCCATAATTGCTTCTGTTTTAGCCAATATACTAGTAGTGTAAAGACCAGAAAGTTTTACGCCTGTAGGCATCATTGAGTCGTCAGGTCTCCTCCAGGATGAAGTCTGGCATTTTATAGGTTTTTCATTATCAATATAGTTACCAAATGGAACTATCATTAAAGTAAAATCACTATCGAGTTCATGCAACTTAAGATTGGCAACCTTCTCTTCACTCTTATAAGCAAGAGGTCTTATATAGATATCCTCTTTATAACCACATTTTTTAATCAATTCTAAGGTAATATCAACTAAATCATCAGCATTGTAAGGTAAGTCTATGCTAAGTATCTTGCAACCTCTTAACATTCGATCATAGTGCTCTCTAAGTCTGAACACCACAATTGCACTTTTCTCTTTGTTCCAATTACCTCTAATTCCTTCAAAAACACTAGTGCCGTAATGCAGAGCGTGTGTCATTATCCCGACTTTTGCATCGTCGAGCTTAACCACTTTCCCTTTAAAAAACGCTAGACTTTCGCCCAAAATACTCCTTATAGATAAATTGATTTGACTTAATTTAAATAAAAATTATATTAGTTTCGAAAACTAAAACAAATTTATCATAAACTTAAAGCATGTTGAAATTTAAAAAAATATTCATTCTTTCACAATTAATTCTAATTTTATTATTTATTTCTTGTGGAGATAGTGCTGATCAGGAGCCTATCCAAATAAAAGAGTTTGAATACTTAGGTTACGAATTTTTAGATAACAAAATAGTAATTTATACAAAAAATTATAATGCTGAAACACAAAATATTAAGGTTAACTCTTCTACTTACTCAGAAATAATACAAGAAGAAAATTATAGTGAAATGACATTCGATAATAAAGGGAATAGTAAAGCAAACTTGAAGATCGAACTAGAAGGTTCATTGGTGTCTAAACTTTTGGTTAACCCAAAAACTGAATTTACTCAAAGGAATATCAATAACGTTTTTGATATAAAAATCAATGAAACTATTTTTATTGAGGAGACCTCAACCACCCTTACATTAATTGATGTGGCTGAGGATTCAAGATGTCCTGACCCTAAAGATAATAATACAACCACAAGCAATCCTGGAAGTTGTATTCATAAACCAAAAACTTTAATTCATATGAAAATGTCATCCCCTAAATACCCTCAATTTGATGAATTCTTTTACAAAGAACAATTATCTGATTACAGCTTCTTCTATGGAGGAAATAATTTTTCAATAATTGAAATAAGTCCTGAAATATTAGAACTTAATCGATTAGTTCCCAAGAATGATTATTCAGTAACAATGCTTTCTAAAGTTAACTAACTATATTTTTTACCACCCGAAATATATGGGGACAACTTATTAAATATTTCTTCACAGGTGTTCATTTCAACCTGATTTCTTTTTCCAGTTCTTATGGCTTCTCCAAGTATCTCATTAAGTTCCAGAGGCCTCTGATTGTCTAAATCCTCTTTTAAAGAAGCATGAATTTCATCACTCCTGTCTTTTAGTCCTTGAATAGTATTTATCTCATAATCTGAATCTAAATTTACACCTATACTTCTAGCCGCTAAATTCATTTCACTAACCATATTTTCAAGCATTGACACTAATTTATTGTCAGAAAAAATCTCTGAAGCCGAACAGTTTGCAAAACTCATCATAGACCCAATGGCAGCAACCATAATTAATTTTTCCCAAATAGATTTTTGAATATTACTTGAAAACTCTACTTGAACCTTTTCGGAATTTAGAATGCCCTCAAGGAAAACTAAATCTTTTTCTTCTTTAACAGAAATACTATCTTTTCCAAAAATTATTTTTGCTTCTTCTCCAAATTGATCTACTGAGCCAGGACTATTTCTGACAGCATCAACATAAGTGAGTCCGTTCAAAATATTTGCACTAGCAATTTCTTTTGATAAAAAATCATAGGTAAATGTGCCATTTTGAATACAAATTAGATAATTATTTGAATTAGACAATTTTTTTAAATCTGGCAATATCTCTTTAATTGAGTAGGTTTTTACAGCTAGGATAACAATGTCATAAGATTCTTCTATATTTTTTACTACCCTTAATTTAGAGATAAATTTTCCCCAATGTGTATTCATCTTTAAACCAAATTCTTTAATCATACTTAAATGACCTCCTCTGGTTAAAAGGGAAACATCGTGACCATTTAAATATAAAGCACCTGCAAAATAACTACCTACGGCCCCACCGCCGTACAGGAGTATTTTTAGTTTTTCTTTATCAATAGACATTTTCTTCTAATTAGATATGATAATTACTGAATAAGCCTGATACAAGTAAATTATTAATTTCAAATTGAGACCAGTAAAAATAACACCAAATATAATTAAAAATGCTGATGGTTCAGTTTTGTATCAATCTGGAGATACAGAAGTCATATGTACTGCTTCATTTGAAAGCAAAGTTCCCGAATGGCTTCAAGATAGCGGATGGATAACTGCTGAATATTCTATGCTACCTGCAAGTACAAATTCAAGGGTCACAAGAGAAATAACTAGAGGCAAAAAAAATGCTAGATCTCAAGAAATACAGCGATTGATTGGAAGATCATTAAGAGGTGCAGCAAATTTAGAAAAAATGCCCGGGATTTCCATCTATGTTGATTGTGACGTTATAAATGCAGATGGAGGTACTAGAACTGCATCAATAAATGGAGGTTATGTAGCTATAGCATTGGCATTAAAAAATAAATATCCAAAATTGTATGATCAAAAAATATTAAGTCCTGTAGCAGCTATAAGTGTGGGCAAAGTAAATGGAAATATTGTTGATGATCTTGATTATACTCAGGATTCATCGGCTGAGGTTGATTTAAATATTGTTATGAATTCAGACTTCAATTTAATTGAAATCCAAGGTACCGGAGAAAAAGGTACATTTTCTAAAGATGAACTTAATCAAATGCTAGATCTAGGTAGAGATTGCATTAAAAATATTTTTGACCAACAAATTAAAATACTTAAAAGTTAACTATGGCAGAATATATAAAAAATATACATGCTAGACAAGTTCTCGATTCAAGAGGAAATCCAACCATCTATACATGTGTTGAAACTGATAAAAATAAAGGGGTCAGCATTGTGCCTTCTGGAGCAAGTACTGGATCAAGAGAAGCATTAGAATTAAGAGATTCTACAGATCTTTTTAATGGTAAAAGTGTTAATAAGGCAATTATCAATATCAAAGAAACTCTTTCTCCTTTATTAAATGGACTAGATATATGCAATCAAGAAGAAATTGATAATTTAATGATCCATAAAGATGGAACGGAATCAAAAAGCACTATAGGAGCAAATGCAATACTTGGAGTATCAATGGCTGCTGCAAGAGCAGGCGCCAAATCAAAAGATTTAGAATTATTTGAATATATTAGACAAATGTATTCCCCTTCTAGTAGTTCATTTTTATTGCCTAATCCTATGTTCAATGTTTTAAATGGCGGATCTCATGCATTCAATTCAACTGACTTCCAAGAATTCATGGTAGTTCCTTTGGGTGTTAACAACTATGAAGAATCCCTTTTGTGCGGATTTCAAATATATAATGAGTTAAAGAAGATATTAGAGAAAGAAAAATTACCTACAACTCTAGGAGATGAAGGGGGATTTGCGCCACCAGGATTAACAAATACCGAACCTCTTGAACTTTTAACTGAAGCGACAGAAAAAACAAGTTTTGAATTGGGTAAGCATGTTAAGTTTGCACTAGATGTAGCAGCTAGCGAATTTTATTCTGAAGATAAATATAAATTAAGGTCAGAGAATAGGTCTATAACATCTGATGAATTAATAGAAATTTATGAAGAATTATCAATTAAATACCCCATATATAGTATTGAAGACGGATTATCGGAAGATGATTGGGATGGTTGGAAAAAAATGACTAATAAAATTGGAGACAAATTACAGTTAGTTGGAGATGACCTTTACGTAACCCAGAAAAAATACTTAGAGAAAGGGATAAAAGAAAAATCGGGAAACTCAATATTAATTAAACTTAACCAAGTGGGAACAGTTAGTGAAACTATAGAAACTATTAAGATCGCACAAGATAATAAATTTGAGACTATCATAAGTCACAGATCTGGAGAGACTGAGGATACTTTTATTGCTGATTTAGCGGTAGGCACAAATTCAGCTCAAATTAAGTCTGGGGCCCCAGCTAGAGGAGAAAGAATTAATAAATATAACAGGTTATTAATTATTGGTGATATCTTAAAAAGTAAAGGTTTAGATAATAATTCTCATAAAACAAATTCTATAGGGGAATTCAAATGAAAAAAATTAAAATTGGAATAAATGGATTTGGAAGAATTGGAAGGCAATTAACTAAATTAATTATAAATAGCAATACAGTTGAATTAGCAGCTATTAATGATCTAGCAGATTCAAAAACATCCGCACATCTCTTCAAATATGATACGAGTTATGGAATTTTTAATGGTGATATTGAATACAATGATTCTGAGATAATAATCAACGGAGCAAAAATAAAAAAAAATTCTGAGCGTGATCCTGCTCAAATCAACTGGACAGACCAAGAGGTTGATATTGTGGTTGAAAGTACAGGAATTTTTACCAAAAAATCTCAGGCCGAGAAACATATTTCAGGCTCAGTGAAAAAAGTTATTATTTCTGCTCCTGCAACAGATGAAGATATTACAATTGTTCTTGGTGTAAATGATGAAAATTATGACCCTAGTATTCACAATATTATTTCTAATGCTTCATGCACAACAAACTGTGTAGCACCCATGGTAAAAGTACTGAATGAAAATTTTTCAATTCAGTATGCCCTTATGTCTACTATCCATTCATTTACAAATGATCAGAGCGTGCTTGATCAACCTCACTCTGATCTCAGAAGATCTAGGACAGCATCAGAAAATATTATTCCAACCACTACTGGAGCCGCAAAAGCAGTAGTACAAGTTATTCCTGAAATGAAAGGAAAGATAGACGGCATGGCTTATAGGGTTCCTACTGCATCAGTATCTGTTACAGATCTTACAGTTTCATTAAATAAAAATACCACATCGGAGGAAATAAATTCTGTATTTGAATCCGCTTCAAAAAATGAACTCAAGGGATTTCTAGAATATTCTAATTTACCCTTAGTATCTCAAGATTTTAAAGGTAATCCTCATAGCGTAATTTTCGACTCTTTATCTACTATACAGGTTGAAAATAATTTCTTTAAAATAGTTGGTTGGTACGATAACGAATGGGGTTATGCCAATAGAACTTTCAACCTAATCGAGATGGTTTCATCTAAACTTTCCTAATTTAAGGTACAATAGAACTATAATTAAACTAAACTTAGTAATTACAAATGGCAACATCAAAACAAAAAACTGATTTAAAGAATCTAGCAAATATTAAAGATAAAAAAAATCCTGAAGTTCCCGAGACTGGGAGTTGGAGGCTTAAAGGCGGTCTAGCTCAAATGTTAAAAGGTGGGGTAATTATGGATGTGGTTAATGCTGAAGAAGCAAAAATTGCTGAAGGATCTGGAGCTGTGGCAGTAATGGCTCTTGAAAGAGTACCTGCTGATATAAGAAAAGATGGAGGGGTTGCAAGAATGTCAGACCCTAAAATGATTAAAGAAATCATTAAATCAGTTTCTGTACCTGTTATGGCTAAGTGCAGAATAGGTCATATTGCTGAAGCCCAAATTCTACAAGAACTAGGAGTTGATTATGCAGACGAATCTGAAGTATTAACTCCTGCTGATAATAATTTTCATATCAACAAATGGGACTTCGATATGCCTTTCGTTTGCGGAGCAACTGACCTAGGAGAAGCGCTTAGAAGAATTGGGGAAGGGTCAGCAATGATTAGGACAAAGGGTGAAGCAGGCACAGGAGATGTAGTTCAAGCAGTCTACCATGCAAGAACTGTGATAACCCAACTTAAAAGGGTAATTTTGATGTCTAATGAAGAATTGATGACTGAAGCTAAAAATCTGGGCGCCCCATATGAATTGCTACTTGAGATAAAAAGGCTAGGGAGATTACCAGTAGTTAATTTTGCTGCCGGTGGAATTGCTACACCTGCAGATGCAGCCCTTATGATGCAAATAGGAGTAGATGGGGTATTCGTTGGATCAGGTATTTTTAAATCGGGGGACTCAAAGAAAAGAGCCAAGGCTATTGTTGAAGCTACAACTCACTATGATAATCCAGATATATTGGCTAAAGTATCAGAAGATATAGGAGAGCCCATGGTAGGAATAAACATTTCTTCCCTTCCTTCTCAGGAAAGATTAGAAAATAGAGGAGTATAAATACTTTAGTGAAGATTGGCGTTTTAGCATTACAAGGCGATTTTCATGAACATCTGTCTTGCTTCAAAAAATTAGGTATTGATTCTTCTGGAGTTCGTTCCAAATCTGACCTAAAAAATATTGATGGTCTTGTTATTCCAGGTGGAGAAAGTACTACAATATCTAAACTTCTCAAATCAACAAAACTCGATGAAATAATAATTAAGAAATCTTCAGAAGGAATGGCTATTTGGGGTACGTGTGCAGGACTAATTATGATATCAAAAAATATAAAAGAAAATGATCCTAAGCCTTTAGGTTTATTAGATATAACTGTCTCAAGAAATTACTATGGCAGACAAATAGATAGTTTTGTTGAAAATATAAAATTTGATTCTGGAAATATCCCTTTTGAAGCAGTTTTTATTAGAGCTCCTGCAATTGTTGAAATTGATAAAAAAGTAAAAACAATTGCTAAATCAGAAAATAACATGCCAGTAGCAGTAAGACAAAATAATATACTTGGAACTAGTTTTCATCCAGAGTTAACCAACGATCTAAGAATACACGAGTATTTTATAGAAATGGTCGCTATAATCTAATTAAATATTTGAAAAACATATGAAAAATTGAAACATTAAAACTATGGTGCAGCACTCAATTAATAATATTGAATTTGATTCTAATAACGATTTAGACGAATTAATATCTATCCTGCCTGATAGGGTCCAAGATTATCTAGGTAATCATGTTGACAAGAACAACCTAGTTGAAGTGATTTTAGATCTTGGAAAACCTCCAGAAGTTAGGTTCCCAAACTTACAAGAAACTATTGGAGAAGGCGAAGTTAACCATGTTGATCTTCAATCATTAATTTCAAGGGTAAGTGAATTTGGAGATGATAATAGAGCCGGAATTGAAAGAACTCTTCATAGAATATCAGTAATTAGAAATAGAAAAGGAACTCCTGTAGGCATAACTTGCAGAGTTGGAAGAGCTATTGAGGGAACAATTCAAAATATTCAAGATTTAGTTATGAGCGGAGAAAGTGTTCTTTTGCTTGGAAAACCTGGAGTAGGAAAAACTACAATGCTGAGAGAGGTAGCAAGAGTGTTATCAGAAGCCGCAAATAAAAGAGTTGTTATAGTAGATACATCAAATGAGATAGCTGGTGATGGAGATGTACCTCATTCGGCTATAGGTAAATCAAGAAGAATGCAAGTACCTTCGACAGCACTTCAACATCAAGTTATGATCGAAGCTGTGGAAAACCATATGCCAGAAGTAATTATAATTGATGAAATGAGTACAGAATCAGAATCTCTTGCTGCAAGAACAATTGCTGAGAGAGGTGTCCAACTTATTGCTACAGCACATGCAAATAATTTAGAGAATGTATTAACAAACCCTACTTTATCTGATTTAGTTGGAGGAACTCAAACAGTGACATTAGGAGATATTGAGGCCAAAAGAAGGAAGACACAAAAAACAATTTTGGAGAGAAAACACGACCCAACATTTCCTATTGTTGTAGAAATCGTAGATAGAAATACTGTATCTGTTCATAAAGATGTAGGTAAAAGAGTTGATGAAATATTAAGAGGGAAAAAAATAAACGGAGAAATGAGGTGGATAGAAAAAGGGGAATTAAAAGTAAAACAAGCACAGAATAACTTTAATGAAAAAGTTAATAATTCAAAGATAACATTATATCCGTTTGGCATATCAAAAGGATCTTTAGAATCTTTAATAAAAGATAGTGGGGCATCAATAAAAGTTATAGATAGTGAGTCTAATGCAAAAATATTTTTAACAACGAAGTCTCATTATGCGAGGAAACCAAAAGCATTAGAAAACGCTCAAAACTTAGGAATTCCTGTGCATGTACTAAGAAAAAATACAAAAGATCAATTAAGGAAATTCTTAGAAAAATACTCTACAGCAACTCAAAAAATTAAGTCTTCTTCAGCTTTCGAAAATAATTCGGCCGTGAATATAGCTCTTGAAGAACTTCATTACGGCATAAAACAGTTGTTTGATGGAGAACATAGAGTAGAATTAAATGCACAAAATTCTTTTATTAGAAGACTGCAACATAAAGCAGCAGCAAAAGAAGGGGTTAGTTCTATCAGTATCGGAGAAGGTCACAATAGAAGAGTTGTCCTAGAAAAAGTTTTGTAATATGTCTCTTTTTGTATCAATTGAAGGTTTCGATGGGGTAGGCAAAACTACCCAAGCCAATCTTTTGCATGAACACTTATCAAAAGAAGGAATCCCATCATTTCTTGTTAGAGAACCTGGGGGAACAATTATTGCTGAGAAAATAAGAGATATCTTAATTAATGATACAGAGATATCACCAATCACCGAATTACTACTTTTTGAAGTTGCTAGATCAGATTTGGCAAATAAAGTAATAAGAAAAAAATTAGATGATGGTTTTGTGGTTATAACAGATAGGTATCTTGACTCAACACTAGCATATCAAGGATACGGAAGAAATATTGATAAATCTGCAATTAAAGAATTAAATAAATTCAGTACTTCAGGCTTATACCCGGACATTACTTTTTTATTAGACCTTAATATTGAAGAGGCAAATAAAAGGACAGGAAAAAGAAAAAATATATCTAATAATGATCAAATACTTAAATTTGAAAATGAAAAAAATAACTTTCACCAGAAAGTAAGGGAAGGGTTTTTAGATATTGCACAAGAAAATAAATATAGAATTGATATCATAGATGCATCTTTAAGCCAAAATGAAATTTTCAAATTAATCATAGATAAAATTAATACTAAACTTAATACTTAATAAGAATGAGGTTATCAAAATTTATCTCTGCATCAGGTTATACTTCTAGGAGAAAAGCAGACAGGCTAATTGAGGATGGCTACGTAATAGTTAACAATGAAGTTTGTAGAGATTTTTCAAAAAACATAATTAGTACCGACGAAGTCATTGTAGAAAATACTTTAATTTCAATGCAAACTCCTAGATTGTGGCTATTCAATAAACCTAATGGCTATTTATGCACAACAAATGATCCATCAGGACGTAAAACTATATATGATCTATTACCAAAAAAACTCCCAAATTTAATTTCAATAGGAAGGCTTGATTTAAATAGCAATGGATTATTGTTATTAACAAATAATGGAGAATTATCTAGATATTATGAATTGCCAATAAATAAAGTAGTGCGTAAATATCATGTAGATTTTTCAGGCAATCTCATAGGAAGTCAAATTAAATCTCTGGAGTCAGGAATTATTATAAAAGGCATTAGTTACGGATCAATAAAATCTAAAATTTTAAAAAA
>CESD01054289.1_pt1 | contig 10599 bp, 11 predicted proteins | sample 531191 | NCBI WGS metagenome assembly CESD01 (sample SAMEA2622021, study PRJEB7988) | marine metagenome | biome: marine biome (ENVO:00000447); feature: deep chlorophyll maximum layer (ENVO:xxxxxxxx); material: "saline water (ENVO:00002010), including plankton (ENVO:xxxxxxxx)" | depth 188 m
AACATTCTTCCATATCCATTGCGAAAAAATTTAGGTTCAACATATAACCATGTAATAACATTATCACAAAAAGCAACAAAACCTACTATTTCACCATTTTGCTCTCCTACAAATATCGAAGAGTCAAAAAGCTCTTCTTCCTTGTAACATTCAGCTAACGGTAAAAAGGCCTTTTCTGGCGCAGAGCCGTCAAGTTCGAATAGCCTAGCACTATCATGAATTCTACATAAATTGTCCCAATCTAATTGATGGATATATTCTCTAATAGAAAGCATTCTAATCGTCATCCATAGCTAGATTGAATACCATAAATACAACAAAAAGAATACATAAAAAGAACATTGGTAGTTCGATTGGATGTTGAAATGTAAATGGTCCCCATTCTATCATTATGAAATTTAAAAAAAAAGGGGCTATAAAAAAGCCCCTTTTTAATAAAATGAAAGATTATTTTTCATTTAACTGAGCTCGTACCCCTAATATTCCAAAGGTTGGAGCCCACAATCCGACAAAAACTCCTACTTGTCTAGCCGATCCAGCATCTTCATATCCAGGAACATTTAGAAATAGTAATACTGCCATGAAAATCGAAATAATCATTAAAAGATACCATGAGTTTGAATTCATTTTTTATCCCCTTTAGTTTGTATTAATAAATGCTTAATAATTTTAGTATTAATGCTATAAAAATCAAAAATAAAACTAACTTACTATCTAAACAAAAACGTACAATTTTATCTATTAATTTATCCATCAATTAACACCTTCAGAAAGATTAATACTGCAACAGTAATCGTGAAAAACAAAGATATATAAAAACCTATTTTAGTATCAAGAATTGATATAAGATTATCAGATAGTTTATTTATTTGCTTTAACATCTGAGAAGAAAGTAAGGCTTACAATTTTAAAAATCAAATAGTACGCATTAGAAATGTGTCATAAAAGACAAAAATGAGTTTTCTCCATTCGATCCTAGTTCAAATAGATAATTTTTTTTAAAAAGACGAACCACTGGAAAAAACATATATGAATAACTATCATTATGATATTCAACTCGGTAATGTGCTATGAACCAGAATGATGTCTTAGAATAATCTGCTTTAAAAGGACTATAAGCTAGTCTTGTATTTGATACCCAAGCACTATTATATGAATAATGCTCAAGCATTTCCATTACCATAAACTGACGATTTTCCCAATCTCCATGGATACCCATGGTGGCCATACTTTTTGAATTTTCAGTATTTAAACCAACGCTTGATAATAAATAAATATTTGCTTGTGAATTTTTATTATTCCATCTTTTAACTAAATAATTGTTATTCATTAATGCAAAAGTCTCATCAGACTTTCTATCTTCAAGAATTCTTCCACCAATTAACCAATTGCTTGTCTTAGAAACTCCAAACCTTATATCATTAAAACTTGGGTTTTGTGTTACCCAAAATACCTTACCATTTTTAAATATTACTGGATGAGCAGATATACTGCTAAAGAAGATAATTAGAGTAAAAAAAATTCTAAACATGAATTAATTTCTTAGTTACTTCTATCAGAAGTAAGGTTAAATGCTATTGGCTGCAAAATGCCAAGTTTATCAGTACCAAACTTAGTCAATTTTTTATTTTGTAATATAAAAAGTAAACTCACATCATACCCTGCATCTTGAATAATTTGAACTATTTTTTCAGGATTTATATTTGCAGATTCTAATAATCCAAGCTGAACATATTGGGCATCAATATCAACTGAAACTCCATCTGAAAACTTAGATTTGTCGATAAAATCAGTTTTTGAAAAACCTTCTCCTATTCCAAAGGCGCACATTGAACAAACCATTCCTAAAACTTCCATCACTGCTTCGTTTTCATTGATTTCAATCTCTTTATTTTGAATAGAAACTTTAGATTGGGAAAATCCAATACTTAAAAGTATAAAAAGTAGTATAGTTTTTTTCATTATTTTATTTCAATTATTTTACAAACAATTTTAGTAAAGAAAATTTTTTATATCAAGTAGGTAGCATTATGTGACCAATAGCTTATCCAGCGCCACCACCGCCACCGCCGCCAGCACCGCCACCACCGCCACCAGAACCGCCACCATCACCTGCAAAAGAAGCAGATATGGTTGTACCGGTTGAAGCAATATCACTTACCATAGAAGCTGCAGATGATAAGCTTGAAGTGTCTCCCCCATGACCCATCCAAACAAAGCTATCTGTGTGCTCTGACTCAATATTTTTTATGATACCCTTAAGCTCTTCTGGTTGTGTACCTAGTGCAAGACAATATTGAAGCATTAAATCAGGGTCAAATTTTTTAATATCAACCTCACCTTCTTTTAACTTGCTCATAAATAAGCCCCATTGATTATATAACAATTGCCCTTCTTTTGTTAATCTGCTACTTGCAATAATTATAATAAAAAACATAAAAGGTGCAATAGATACAAAAAAACCAAGAAAAGTTTGGAACCAAATTGCACAAAAAATAATTATATTTAAAATCAAAAATTGTAAGATTGCTAATTGATGTTTTTCGTCTTGATACGACGTGTCAACCCAGCCTTTACCATAAACCTCTTCTTTTTTTAAAGATTTCCAATCTGATGAAACCAAACTAAAATCACTAAAAACATCTCTAAATGAAGTTTCAGAACCAAATTTTTTCATTCTTTTTAATAACAATTTAGCAAAACTACTTTTTACATTATCTGAATCAGTATTTTTAATTGTGATTTTAAGACGTTTTGATTTAAACCACTTACCTACTTCAACAACCTCTATTTTCAGCTTATTTAATGATGCTAGTTCAAAAAGTGTAGATAATACACCGCCACCAGTAGGCCCAAGCGTTAATTCGCGATAAATAAGGCCGTTTACTATTACTGGATGATCATTTGAAGGAAATGAAGTGAATTGCAGATTTTCATCAGGTTCTATTTTGAATTTTAAAAGATTTCTTCTGGCATAACTAATAAAGGTTGCTAATGAAAATAATGCTAAAAGACCAATAAAATATTGAGCAAGGTCTTTATCTCTTTTTTTCTTTTCAATTGCAGCTAGTGAAAAATTTGAATCAGTTACAACCGGATTAATAAAATAAGAAGATGGAAATATTGTTCTTAATTTCATTTCATTATTGCTTGAAAATTCTGAAGAGATAAACGACAATGAATCATCTTCAATATTTAACTTGTATTTCTTTGAATTAGACGGATTTTCTAAATTATAAACAATATCAGTATTTTGAATTTCTCCAGAAAATGTTTGCGAAATGAAAAGATCGCCTGGTTTTTTATCCCATCTATCCGATAAATAAATCCAATAAAATTGGCTATCATTCTGACCAACGGTAAATGGATTTTCTAGGGAATACTTTACAGTAAATTTTTTGGTTTCATTGGAAGAATTGTGATAAAGATAAATTCTATAAGAATTTTTTCTTTCATCTATTAAGAATGTGCCATTTTGCTTTGTATCTTTATTTAAGTATGCTGCACCGTTTTCAGAAACTTGAATATCATAAATTTTATCAAATCCTCTTTTAGGAATAACCTGGTAAACGAACGTAAAATCTCCTTTAAAACTAAATTCCCTAGTTTCAATAAAGTCAACAGTACCATCATTATTGATCATAGTTTGAATATCAGTAGATAAAATTTTATATGATTTATCTGCTGCATTAAGCAAAGTTACAGTAAATAGCGCAATGAATAAAAATCTGATTGAATAAATAAACTTTCCCACGCTGTAAAGTAAACTTTACATACTTTAATGTCAAAACTAATTTTTTAGGAAAAAGAGATAGTTTTTTATTAAAACCCTATTTGAAATGAAACTATTAAAGATAAAAAAATAATAATCCAAGCGGTTACTAGAAAAATGATAATTTTATAACCAGGTTCATTTTTCATTTAATCAATTAATTTCTTTTTCTAAATGCTTTCTAAATGAATGAAAGTCTACTTCTAGTTTATGTCTAGGAGTATCAATAAAGTCATATGGCATGTTGTTTTGTTGTTCAATAACAGCTTGTTCAAAATCTTTAGGATAATTCCATTCATTTTTTAAATATTTAACAATTTGTTGTGACTGCAAATCAGACAAAGGCCAAATACATCCTAAAGGTTGCAGTAGTCCAACAAACATCAAATTGGTATACTTTGGATGAAAACAAAAATTATATAAATCAATATCATTATTTTCATAATCAATATTAGAAGTGCTAAAAAATGGAAAGCTTATTTCATAACCAGTAGCAAAAAGTACTACGTCAAAATCTTCTTTTTTTCCATCAACAAACTCTACATTCTTTTCTGAAAAACATCTTATATTTTTTCTAGGACTAATTTTTCCATGCTTAATAAAATAAAGTAGCTCTGAATTTATTGTTGCATGGGATTGCAATATATCATGATCAGGTTTTTGCAATCCATAGTTTTCATATTTACCCTGAACTATTCTAAGTGCTAATTTTTGTAAGAATAATCTAATTCGTTGCGGTATCCATAATGTTTTAGAATAATACTCATCTGATGGCATACCCATCATAAACTTTGGAATGAAGTGATATCCTCTTCTCATGCTAATCGATGTTTTCTTAGCTACCCTGCTTATCTCAACAGCAATATCGCATGCAGAATTACCTCCACCAACAACTAAGACAGATTTATTTTTAAAATATTCGTTATTCTTAAATTGATGAGAATGCATTAACTCTCCAGAAAAATTACCTTCAAACTTAGGTATTCTTGGACTCCAATGATGACCATTAGCAATTATCAAATAATCAAAATCTATGCTTGAATCTTCATAAAATAACTTCCATTTGTTATTTAAGGGAATAGCTTTTTTGACTTTAGTATTAAATCTTATGTACTGTTTCAAATTGAAAGTATCAACATAGCTATTAAAATAGGCTAAGAGTTCAGCTCCAGATGGATAGTCTGGATAATCATCAGGCATTGGAAAATCAGTGTATTCTGAAAATTTTTTTGAACTAATTATATGAGTGGTTTTAAATACACTTGAATGACCTGTTTTGTCTTTATATACCCAATTACCTCCTATTTGATCATTCATTTCAAAACAAGTAACGTCAAACCCATTAGTTACCAAGTTTTTTAATGCAGTTAATCCAGATGGACCAGCACCTATAATTGCAATCTTTGGGTTTTCTGACATATTAAACTGTAGAAATAATATTTTTATCTTTTGATAGAAGAATGAAAGTTGAAGCCAACAAAGTAAATAGTGCATAACACATAACAAAAAAGCTCATTGAGGAAGAAAAATATCCAAGCTGCAAGCAAGCTAAAACTACAATTGATTTTAATAATTCAGCTTTAAAACCAATACGATTTCCATCAAGAATAAATGAGTTTGTTACCGCAGCAAATACCACTAAAAGAATAACTGCCAAAATTTCATTATAAATATAATTCTGAACGTTAAAAAGCATGATAATAGTCATTATATTTATTACGGTAAATTGAGTGCCTGCAAATATTTTTTCTCTCAAACCAATTTGTGGATCATACTTTTCAAAACTTGATAAATTATTTTTTTGAATTGGATATTTGATAGAAACATCCTCTGGCCTCCAACTAGGTGGTGAAAACCACACTCTAATTTTATCGGACCAATTTACTGTGTGGTATGAATCAAAAATCATTTGATAAAATACTTCAATATTGGCCCAGAAAGGATTAAATGATTTTAATGGTTTTACAGTACCATACACAGGTTTTAGATCAGATCTTTCATCGATAAAGGTACCAAAAATTCTATCCCAAAGAATGAAAACGCCTCCATAATTTGCATCTAAATAATCTTCATTTTGAGCATGATGAACACGATGATTTGATGGAGTTACAAATATATACTCTAAAAAACCTAATCTACCAATGTGCTCAGTGTGAACCCAAAACTGATAAACTAGATTTATACCTGCAACTGTTACATACATATGAGGAGGAATGCCAATTATAAACAATGGAAGAAAAAATACCCATTTCCATAAGAAACCTGTACTTGTTTGCCTTAAAGCTGTTGATAAGTTGAACTCCTCTCCATGATGATGAACAACATGAGTTGCCCAAAAAACTTTAATTTCATGGTGAATTCGATGCATCCAATAATAACATATATCATATAAAACAAATGCAGTGACCCAAACCCATATTTCTTCGCCATTTAATAGCTTTAAATTATATTGCTCTGCAACGGCTTTATAAACTACATACTGGAACCCTAGACCAAGTATAGGAACAAAACGACTTATGAGACCAAGCGACATGCTTGTAATAGCATCATTGATACGATAGTTGTTTTGCTTCTTCAAAATACCATAAAAAAATTCGATAAGAATTAGTCCAAAAAATAATGGAATAGCAAACGTTATGATTATTGATGAATCCATATCACAATTTATAAAACTTTAAGAGCTTTATGCCATTTTTTTGCATACCAAAAAGTCCTTCCTTGAGAGTCGGTCATTTTTTTAGTTTTACCATAAAATTGCATCCAATTGTGAAATGCTTGATCTTGGTGTGATTTATTTTCATTCATCCAAGAATATAACTCTCCGCCACCTAATCTATAAGTGTCATGAATCTGTTCAATAACATGGTTTAAAAAAGGTTTATTTATAAGCTTCTTAAGAGGTTGAAATGGATTCTTATTCCATTTTCCTAAAATCTCAGCTCTCAGATAATTTCCCATTCCATTAAACCATTTCTGATTCATGATTGCAGTATGTGCTGGCTTCAAAAAATCCCGATGATTAAGATTATCCATAATGTGTTCACGAAAAGCATTTTCTTCATCAAACACATCTGGTCCCCTGTTTGGATTCCAATCTTTAGATATACTTTTTCCAAATCTCCTTACATCACTCCAACAAAACCAAGAATTGTCACTCATACGGAAGCGAATATGTCCATGCTTCCAGTGTTTATTTTTATACCCTCTTTTTTGGAAGTTTTTAAAACATCCTGTCATACCCAATGAAATAACTACTGGCTCATTATCAAAAAATAATTTTAATTCTTTACCTCTACTTGTAGCTGATATTTTCTTTCCTGTTAGGTTGATTTCCTCAATGAGTTTTAGCTTATTTGTCTTTAAGAATGATACATTTTCTATAGTTCTATTTTGATTAGCTTGAGTTACAAACTCTGCGGTTAATTTGACTTCAGATATTTCAGGCATTTGTTAGTGTCTCGTAACAAAATCTTCAACATTTACATCTGGAACTTTTCTATCGTCCCCGCTTTTAGTTCCAATATAAATATATCCTAAAATATGATGATTTTTATCAAGATTAAAATATTTTGGAATATTTTCATTTAATGCGAGTTTTCCAGTTTTCCAGATAGCTCCATATCCCAAGGCATGTAAAGCCAATAAAATATTCTGAGTAGCCGCACTAGTTGATAACATTTGTTCTATAGCCGGGACTTTGGGATGATCTTTAATTTCAGTTATTAAAACAATGACCATTGGAGCTCTAAAGGGAGCAGCTTTTGCCTTTTCAATAAACGTTTTATCGTCGAGAAAATGATCATTAGCAAAATTTGCAAAGATTTTTGATAGCTTTTCTAAAGACTCACCTTTGAATTCTAAAAATTTGCTTGGTCTTAGCCATGCGTGGTCCGGTGCTCTTAGTGCAGACTGATATACAATATCCATCTCCTTTTTAGATGGAAATGGTGCTTCTAGATTTTTTGATGACTTTCTGCTTAATAAATTTTTTATAGCATCCATAATGAAATTATTTTAAAACAATTATTTTTTAATAACAAATTATTGGTAAGAAATAATTTTTTCTAACGCTGAAATAAAGTACTTATCATCATTTAAACAAGGAATATATGTAAATGACGTTCCTCCTGCTTCAATAAAATCTTCTCTTCCTCTCATATTTATTTCTTCCAATGTTTCAAGACAGTCTGCAATAAAAGATGGGCAAGCTACTCCAACCCTTTTAATGTTTTCATTTGGTAGCTTGTTAAGCTCTTTATCAGTATAAGGTTTTAACCAATTCGGACTTATTATAGAAACTCTTGATTGAAAAGTCATCATCCAATCATTTGAATTAAGATTGAGATAATTTGCTGTCAATTTGGAAGTATGATAACAGTTAGACCTGTAACATTTATGAGCCGCCTCATTGTCTGAGCTACAACATGATTTACTTCCTTCACAATGACTTCCAATAACATCAGATTTCTTGATATGCCTCATTGGTATACCGTGATAGCTAAAAATCAGCTTATCAAACTTTTTTAAATGGGGCTTTATAGATTCTGATAAAGCTTTGATGTAATCTGGATGGTCATAAAATGGCTCAACGAAATTAAGTTTTAATTCTGGATAGTACTTATTTACGACTCTTTTAACCTCTAATGCTGTTGATAATGTTGTTGACATAGCATGTTGAGGATATAGAGAAATAACTTCAATTTCATCAATATTTTCATTTTTAAAGTCCTCAATTGCTTGTTTAATTGAAGGAAATTGATATCTCATTGCAATTTTAACATTCCAGCCAGTTTTATGTGCTAAAGCATCTGCAATTTTTTGAGTATTTAATATTAAAGGAGAACCTTCTTTTGTCCATATTTGTTCATATGCTTCTTTTGCTTGAGCTGGACGAAATGGAAGAATGAAACAACGTAAAATCAATTGCTGAACTAATTTTGGCAAATCAATTACATTATCATCAGATAGAAACTGATCTAGATAATCTCTAACATCTTTTGTTTTTAAACTTTTTGGTGAACCTAAATTAAGTAAAAGAATATTTTTCATCTTAAAAATTATACGCTAGGTCTCGTTATGATAAAAGTTGATATTGAAATACCTAAAAAAGCCAGAAATAAATTTAAATAAAAAAGTTCACTAAAATAAATTGTAGCTGAAAATGAGAATAAAATTAAAGGGATTGCGCTAATTTTAGCTTTTTTACTTATTGCACCCTTTTCTTTCCAGTCCCTAATACTTTTACCAAATATTTTATGGTTAACTAGCCAATTTTCAAGCTTTTTTGATGATCTTGCAAAAAACCAAACAGATACAAGGATAAATGGAGTTGTTGGAATAACTGGCAACAATAGACCTATAAATCCAAGAACCAGAAATAATAATCCTAAAAATATGTAAATGTAGTTTTTAATAGTGAAATAATTTTTTAAGGGTGAAACTTGCACAAAAATTTAGTATCTAAAATATTTAACTAAAACTAAATAAATTTTATCTTAAAAAAACTTCAGATTCTGCTAAAGAACCATCATTTTGAGCTGGTACAATTTCCATTAAATGACACATCATTTCATACAAGTGAACACTTTGTATCTGAGGACCATCAAAATTTTCTTTGAACCCTGGTCCTCTAGCAATGAAAATACCATCCATTGATTTATAGTCAGGATCATAGCCGTGTGTCCCAGGAGATGGGCTCCTTCCAGGTTTTTGTATACTCCAACCTTCATCAGCAAGAAAAATTATAGGTTCAATTCTGTCATTATTAGAGTAATTAAATTTTTCTGGAAAATCTTCTTTTTTAAACACTTGAGTATGATCAATGTTTTGAAGTTGTTGATAAATGTTTTCTATATCATTATCATTTGGACGAATTTCCATAAATGGACCTCCGCCAATAGTTACTACAGAATCTAAATCAATATAGTCAGCTATGTTTATTATTTGATCTGTAGGTGTTTCAACCATTCCATGATCAGAAACAATTAACAAATTAACATCATTAAGTATACCTCTTTCTTCTAAGCCATTTAAAAGATGTCCTATTGCTTGATCGACTTCTATAATTGAATCAATAACTTCTGGAGAATTTGGACCGTATCTATGTCCAATAGTATCAACGACACTGAAATATGAAGCTAAAAAAGTTGGTTTATTTCTACCATCAAGATCTAACCAATTTAAAAGTTGTTCCATTCTACTAATATTTGTTGGAGAATCACTGTAAACATAATATTCTGAGGGTCTAATTCCTTGAATCTCAGCATCTGACATTGGCCAAAACATAATCATAGCCCTTCTCAACTGCTTTTCTACTGTAACCCAAATTGGTTCAGCTTGAATCCATTTACCATCTTGAGCAGCTACACTACCAGCTCCTATATAATAATATTCGTCAAATGATGGGTCATAGAAATAATTTGATATTATTCCATGGTTTGAAGGATAATTTCCGGTTATTATACTCAAATGATTAGGGAATGTTTTTGAAGGATAAACTGTTTTTAAACCTTCTGCTTTTATTCCATTATTAATAATTCTATCAAAATTTGGAGTTTCGACTTTATCAAAATAATCCCATCTAAAACCATCGACCGATATGAGTATTAAAGGTGTAGTAGGTTCAACATAATTATTTGGATTTTCAGCTTTAATACTTTTATCACACGATAAAAAAAACAACAGACAAAACCACAGTAAAATTTTTGTATTTTTCATATATGAAATTAATTATTAATCTTTATTATAGTTGATAATATCTTAAAAAGATTAAATCTTATATTTTAATTACGCAATGAACTAAATAATTGTTATTATTAGAAGTGTAT
>CESD01038887.1_pt1 | contig 10595 bp, 11 predicted proteins | sample 531191 | NCBI WGS metagenome assembly CESD01 (sample SAMEA2622021, study PRJEB7988) | marine metagenome | biome: marine biome (ENVO:00000447); feature: deep chlorophyll maximum layer (ENVO:xxxxxxxx); material: "saline water (ENVO:00002010), including plankton (ENVO:xxxxxxxx)" | depth 188 m
ATTTCCTAAATTACACCAGATCTAATTAATTCAATTATTACAATCACCAAACAAATTATACTGATTATAATACCAATTCTTCCTCTTTTTAATTTAGAGGATGGTCTAAATCCTAAAATCGGTTCCGCCTTGTCAGCTAACTTTTCTTCGATTTTACTCACTAAGTCTTAGTGTCAAGGGACATATATACCTTTTATTTTCGCTATCTTACGCGCGCGCCCGAGAAAATCGATAGTTTTTTGTGCAAAAAAAGAAAATTAATAATCTATTTGACCATAATATCTGAACATTTTTTTACCAATAGGAAGTTCTTTCTGAAATGATCGAACTTCATCAGCAGACATTTCTCCCATTGCTAATTTTAAAGAAAGATATGCAGGACAATAATTTTCCCCATAAATATATGTTGAAACACGTGGATTAATTTCCATCAGAACTCCTCCTCTGGTTGAAATATCAATACAATAATCCATCGGTAAATGTTCCAATAATTTTTCAGCATAATCAATAGCTGCATTATCTTCAATCATTTCGAACCCCATTGCCAAACCCGACGCAAAATTTAATCTATTTTTTACAGAACAAGTTAACATTTCTCCATTCTGAAGAACAGGATCAATTTTCAATTCAACGCCGTCTAAATATTCCATTATCATTAGTGTCGGAATTTCTTTTTTCCCAACAGTAGACTTTAGCTCATCCATTGAGATGTATTTTGCAAATGGCCTACCATTGAACAAAAGATCATATCTATCAGATTTTTCCGTCAGCACTCTAACTCCACGAGCTCCCTTCCCCTCTGGAGGCTTGAACACAACATCTTTTTCAGGATATCCTAATTTTTCTGCCGCTTCAATCAATTCAGCCATAGTTTTGACTAAATAAAATTCAGGAACATCAATTTTACCTTCAAAATGTTTGTACATTAAATATTTACTTTCACAAATCGCTACTAGTTCATGTTTCGAAGCTAAAAGTTTGCAATGTTTTTCAATTCTATCAGCAGCTTTTGAAAGGTGAAACATTTCCCAAGAAGTTTCAGGAAAAACAATATCAATATTATGTTTTTTTACAAGATCAATAATAGTATCTACATAGTTATCTTCATAGGCCCAAGGAACTATTGCAAAATCGTCACATAACCATTTTCCAATAGCTTGTTCATGTGCATTTGTTCCTAAAATATATATTTCAGGTTCTTGTTTTTTTATGTTAGTTATTAATGCATGTGAAGCAGGACAACCTACGCCAGTTAGTAAGACTCTCATTTATCTTCACCTTCATTTCCAATTAATTTTTCGTAAATTTCAAGCATTTTTTTCTCTTGAGCTTCCCAGGTATAATTCATTTTAAAGGCTTTATATCCATTTTCTCCCATTTTTTTCCGTAGTTCTTTATCGTTTGATAACGTACTTAACGCTCCAGCCCAATCTTCAGTTACAAGACCGCATTCATATCTTTCAACAACTTTTTGACGAGCTTCGTAGGGCCCTACAATCACAGGAACTTTGTATGCCATAGCATCTAATAATTTTTTAGGCATAGCATAATCCCTTAGTCTTCTATCTACATAATGCCCTACCATCAAGATATCACAAGCAGCATAACATTCATTCATCATGCTATATGGTAAAGGCCCGGTAAATTTGGCATTAGCGCCTTTTTCTATGGCTAATTCCTCAAGTTCTTCAATCATATTGGTGTAGCCTGCTTGTCCCTTAGGAGGCCCTCCAACAATCAAGATACTTAGAGCATTAACTTTAGACGCAGCCTCAAGAATTTCCTCTAAAATTGGTTTTCTTAACCCTCCGATATATCCAGCTACAATTCCATCTAAACCGAAACGATCATGTAAAACAGGTTCTTTTACAGTTTTTAATAATTCAGAATTATACAAAACAGTGCCCCCGCCTAAGCGAAGAGCTAATTCATCAGAAACTGTCAATAAAGCATCTACATTTCCAATTAATTTCTTCTGTTTTCTTTCATAATACTTACCAACAAACCAATTTTGGACTTTTTCTAACATAGGCCAATCTTCATGTGAATCGAAGACAATTTTAGCTCCTAATTTATTTTTTATATTTACAGCAACATCAAGAACTTCTAAATCATGAGCATGAACAATATCTGGCTCATATTTAGCAACTTCATCTTCAAGTTTTCTTAGAGCTTTTCTAAAACTTTTAGCTTTAGAAAAAAATCCTCCTCTTAAATCCTCAAAAATTCTAACAACTTTGATACCATCTTTTTCAGCTTTCCATTTTGTTTCGTATTTTTCTAACCTTCTTGCCCAACAAAAAACAGTTACTTCATACCCTTCATTGATTAGAGCTAAAGCCTCGCGATAAACTCGAATGTCTTCATTAGGAATAAGCAAGTCATGGCCTAAAATCATTGCAACTTTCCTCATATCAATTGGTCTAACCTCACTTTAATCGTCTCAAACCCTTCAGCAAAGGGACTTGATAATTGTATACCTCTCATCTTTACCACAGATCTAAAAAATTTTTCATTAAAATAGGGATTATGTTTTTGACTATCATAACAATCTAAAGCCAATATTTTTTTCTTGATATGCCTTTCTTCTAGAGGAATAAAACAATTTAGCGACACAGATAAATTATTCCAAGGAAGTTCATACCCTAGTAATGTGCAGTTTCTAAATGCTCTTTTTGCTTCAGCTGTTACAACGCCATGATCCTGGTGTATGTCTGTAGTAGTAGGAGTAAAAACTAAATCGTAATTTATACTTCTGGAATGATCATACAAAGCTTGCAGAATTTCTTGACGATCTCTTGGAAAAAATCTAGTGTGAAAATCTAATACTTCATGCGTAATTCCTAAAATTTTACCAGAATTAGCAGCTTCTTCAACCAAATTAGGATACCTTTCAGCTACCGCACTGAAATAGATGACATGAACACTCCACCCTTCTTCAGTTAATTTTGCAATAGTTCCTCCGCAGCCTAATTCAGCATCATCTGTATGTGGACTAAGAACCAGAGCTTTTTTCTTTTTATCATTAGTTAATTTTGAACTTACAGTATTTCTCAATAATTCACTGATATTTTGCTTATTTTCTTTGGCTTCTTTTTTGAAAGATTTCCAATTATCTGAAAACTCGTCAGTAATCGTGAACAAGTATTGTTCAGGTTTTTTTCCTTTTTTCCACACCATAAGTTATATATGTTTAAATAAATGGTTATATAACCCTTCCTATGGTTAATTATGGAAGAAATTAAAATAGAAACTTTTGAAGGCGTTTATGAACCTGCAGAAGATTCTTGGATGATGTGTAATTACCTTCCAAATGATTTAGGTTCTGTGCTAGAGATAGGTTGCGGCTCTGGAATAATATCAATACACTTAGCCAAAAAAGGAAATTTAGTAACTTCAGTAGATATTAATCCTAAAGCAGTAAAAGCAACAAAATTTAATGCTCAGAGAAATAAAGTAGAAATAGAAATTCTACAAAGTAATATGTTTTCTGCAATTTCAAATCGAAAGTTTGATACGATAGTTTGCAATCCACCTTATTTACCTCCAAGTGAAGATTATAATGATCCAGAATTAAAACTCGCAGTAGAAGGCGGAACAAATGGATATGAATTCACAACGCAACTTCTATCCAAGGCAAAAAATTTTCTCAATACTGAAGGTTCTATATTCATGATACAATCTAGTAAAATGAATAAATTTGATACAACGTGGAATAAAAAAGTAATAAAAGAAGAACGTTTTTTCTTTGAAAGATTATCATTAGTCCATTTTTATTGAAATAAATCCAAAAATATATTATAGCCATAATTACTTGAAAAAAATCATATGAATGTTTTCCTTTTTGGCAGTAAAAATTTATCGGTACATGTACTGAAGGAGTTACATTTACAAAATTTCAAAATAAAAGGTGTTTTGACACGCGATCAAGAACCAGGAATGAAAATTTGGCATGATAAATTAAATCATATGTCTCTCAAAGAAGAATCTTCTAAATTAAGCATTCCAATTTATGAAGATATCTCAATAAATTCAAAAGAATTTGAAGATATTTTTTCAAAAGCAGATATAGATTTTGCAATAGGTGTTTTTTGGGGAGAAATTATAAGAGAAAGAATCTTGAATCTTTCAAAATTAGGATTTTTTAATTTACATACTGCATTACTACCAAGAGATCGAGGATCGTTTCCAATGGCTTGGCCTATAATAAACGGAGAAGAATTCGCAGGAATTACTTTTCATAAAATGGGAAATGGAGTAGATGATGGGCCAATAGTAAGTCAAAAGAAAGTAGCAATAGAGGAAGAAGATACAGGAGCAACTCTTTATGATAAAGTAACAGAAGCAGGTCTGGAATTATTTAAAGAAGTATTGCCCTCATTCAATGAACTAAATTTCTCTTTGACTCCTCAAGATAAGAGTAAAGCAACATACCATCCGAGAGGCTATCCTTACGGAGGTTACATAGATCCTCTTTGGGATTCAGCTAAAAAAGAAAGATTCAAGAGAGCACTTAGCTTTCCTCCATTTGAAGGCCATAAAGAAGAACCACCTCGAATTCTTGAATCTTACAAAACTCCTTCTGTACGGGTAATGATAGGATTTGATTGCGATAGGCCGAGAGGATCCTTTATTTCTTCCAATAAAGGTCAGGAAATGGCAAATCAAAAGATTTTATCTTTGGAAACAATAAATAAAATATTAGAAAAAGAAGAAATATCAAGGACCTATTTTATTTGTGGAAATTTTATTGAAAGCATGATTAATAATTTTGGTTCTAAGCGTGTTAAAAATGCCTTTAACTCAAAGAGTAAATTAGTAGAAATAGGCGACCATTCTTATTCTCATAAAATTGTTAAAAAGATAAAGACTCGACCTGACAAAGTACCTGCTAATTTTAAAGAAATTAAAGAAGAATTTCAAATAAACACTAATTTGTTTCAAAAACATTTTTCTGAAGACATTGTCAATAGAGGATATAGAACTCCTTTGGGACATAAAGAGGGTCTAAAAGGCGAATTCAAACTATTAGACACTTTAAAAAATTTGAAAGTAAAATATATTAGTTCAGATTTAAGAGATACAAATGATTCTTTACATCCAAAATTGATAACAGAAAATGGAAATATAAGACAACCTTATCGTTATGAAAATGGCTTATTAGAGATACCTGCAATAGGTTGGCAAGATACGGCATTTTCAGGAACTTCTAGTACAAAATTATTTGAAACCCCTCCAACAAATCTTTTAGAAATCTTAACTTATTATGGTGATTTATTTGTTGAAGCTAATCAGTTATCTCAAAAACTTGAAAGAGATATATTTTTAGGATTAGTAATGCATCCTTATGATGTTTCTTTTTATGATAAAGATAATTCTTTCTTCCCTAAACTTAAACGAAAATTAGAAGCAATAGGTGGCAGTTTTCACACATATGGTGAAGTAAGCAATCATTTCAACAGCTAAAGTACAGTCTGGTTATTATTAGAATTTGAGAAGATTTTCAAAATACGCATAATAATTTGACCAAATGGTAAAGACAATCCAGAATAAACTAAGATCCAATGAGGTAAAATCCATAAATCATCATCTAGGCTATAATTTGGTTCCCAGGGCAAAGATACAACTTTTAAGTCCATATCACCTACAAATACTCTTAACCACATAATAATTGGAATGGCTATTAGCATTGTAAAAGCCATTGGTTTCATTTGGTTTGACATCATTTCACTTTGTAGCATCATTATTTGTGGTTGCATTGCAAATAATTTCTTCATTTTGGCTTCATTTCCATTTTGTCTTGCTTCTCCCATTGCTTTGTTATAAGCTCCCATTTTCGACTGAACCTCAGCCATTTTTTCCCAATCAATGATGAAATGTCGAATGATCGTAGTAAGTGAAATCATTACAATTCCAGAAAATAGGAAAGTGAGAATAGGGTATTGATAATCAAATGAGATTCTAGGTTCCAATACATATCCTGCAGATTCTCCCATAAAATCTCTTAACTCGGGATTAATAATAATCCAAAGCATAAATGCCATAGTTAGAAAAGTTCCTCCAATAGCAGGAGGTTTCAATTCTTCTTCAGAATTTTGACCTTCTTCAGTCATTATTTTCCTAGAATTTTCTTAAATTCTTCTACGGCAACATCTATTTTGTTATCATTATTAGGAACAAACCCTACAGTTGCCCCAGTCATAAAAGCAGCAGCAATAGCATATTCTCGATTAATTCTTTGATGTAATCCTATATCGTCATTATCTCTAGCTCTTGATGTATCTTTAGATCTTCTATTTTCGATTTCTTCAGGCAGAGCTTCAACAAGAACAATCGTATTAGGCATAATCGCTTTCACAGTCCACTCAGGAAGTCCAGGTAAATATCCAGAAGGAGTGCGTATAGATGCATGAGTATCAACGATTACGTTATCCATTTGACCAATTTTTTCACCAGCTTGTTTTTGTAATCGTTTTTGAACATCAACAGGTAATTTTCTTAAATCATCTCTACTTGAAACTCCTTCTTCCTTTGCTTCTTCAAACATAGTCGTTCCAAAGTTTACAATATTATAACCAAAATCTTTTGCAGAATTCATTACTGTACTTTTTCCAACACCAGGAACTCCAGTTACGATTACAATGCTCATTCTAAGGCCCTAGTCTGTTAGGTTTTTTTAAATTATCTGGAAGTTTACTAAAAACAGCAGGACATCCTTTGGCCAAATGCCAAGCAGGAACATCCTTAGTGACAACAGCTCCTCCTGCAACAAAGGCCCCTTCACCAATAGTTAATCCAGGCATTATTGTTGCATTTGATCCAATAGAAACATCATCTTCAATAGTTATAGGTTCACAGAGATATTCAGTCCTTACTGGCGTCCTATCGTTTGTAAGTGATGCATTAGGTCCAAGAAATACGCGATCGCCGATAACAGTTCCAGTAGGTATGTAGGCTCCTGTTTGGAAACTGCAATAATTTCCAATCTTACAATCATTGTCGATAACAACATTTGTTCCAAGTAAACACCCATCTCCTATAGTAGTATTTTCACGAACAAGGAAATTATGCCCAGTTCTAGTTTTTTTTCCTAATTTAGCAGTGGAATATATAGACCCAGGACGTATAATGGATTCATCTCCAATTTCACATCCTGCAATTTCTTTAGATTCTTTTTCTAATTCTTTTGCATGCGGGTAACCAATTAAAGCATCAGAATCAATAAAACAATCTTTTCCAATAATAGATTCGCCGTAAATTGGCATTAATCCTCGCCAAAGAAACTTCTTAGAACAGGATGCATTTCCATCATCTGTTCTTTTCCAATTTGTTCATACATACGTATCATAATTCCCACAGTAAGCAGTACACCAGTACCAGACGATTGTCCAACAGTACCAATCATATCAGCTCCAGCAGCTAAGAATCCAACCACAGCTCCACTGAAAACAGTAACAGTAGGAATGTATCTTTCCAAAACTTTTTCAACGATGCGAGGATCTCTACGGAATCCAGGAATTTGCATGCCTGAACCTTGTATTTGTTTAGCTACAGCTTCAGGACCCATGTTTGTTGTTTCAATCCAAAATTTAGCGAAAACAATAGATCCAAAGACCATGATAGACATGTAAATGACAATATGAGCAACGAGTTGCCAAGGCTCATGATCTCCCATGTACGCCCCATATTTGTCTGGGCTTACTAATGGTAAAAACCAATCCTGAAGGCCAGCAAGTCTATTGACATAATACGCCAATCCCATAGTAGGTACAGGATTACTTCCATCAGTCGTGTCAAAAGCCCCTAATCTCCAATTACTTCCTAGGATTGGCCACTTAGACATTGAAGGATGTGACCAGAATAATAGTGCAAACATGTTTACGTTTGCTAACAATGCGGCCATCAAAATTACAGGAATGTTACTTGCATAAATCAATCTAATAGGATATCTTCCTCTTGCACCTCTTACTTTTCCATGAGCCAAAGGTAATTCTATTCTTGAAGATTCAACATATACGACAATCAAAAATACAATAAAAGTTCCGATTAGTGCTACCAAAGGATTAGGAGGTGCCAAAAGCATGGCCTCATATCCACCCTCACTCAAATCTTTTGTAGATGAATTCTTCAAATACCATAAAATCATAGGCAAAGTTCCAGAAGGCGTTTCAGTACCGCTTCCAGGAGCTGGTTCCCAATTCAAAGTTCCAGTAAAGATAGCCTGAGAAACACCAGCAGCAATGAATAATGAAATACCCGATCCAATACCCCATTTAGATACACTTTCATCCATTAAGAATACTAAGTATGACCCAATAGCCAATTGAGTAATAATAGTCATTCTAGCCCAAGTAAGTCCCACTTCAGCAACGAGAGCCGAACTAGGTTCTAAGAATCCAAATACTTGAGGAACAGATTCAACAATAATCATGACAATCACCAATACTTTTTGTGTTCCTTGATATATTTCTTTATCACGAGGATCTTGTAAGTTTAAATTAATAATTTTAGCTCCAGTGAACAACTGCATGATAATACTTCCAGTAACAATAGGTCCAATTCCCAAGTGCATCAAACTTCCACTTGCACCAGCTAAAATTGCACGATATTGACTGAATAAATCAATAGTTTCTCCACCAAGCCCATACATAGCTACGTTTGTCATAGCAAAATAAACAATAAGAATTGCCAATGTCCATGTCATTTTTGTTCTAAAGTGAACATGCCCTTCCGGTTTCTGAACAGTAGGCATTCTTCCAATGATTGGTTTCAATCCATGTAATTTAGAACCTTCACCAGAATACGATGCTCCCATATACACAAGCCATGTAATTCCAATAGTTCCAAGTCCCATGAAAGTAGCTGCAGTACTTTCAGGTGATTTCCAGTTGTACCATAATAGATACAAAAATATCATAAACAAACAAGGCAAGATTGCCTGTGAAGGATTTCTAGGTATATTTTCTTCAGCCATTTATGACCTCTCCACCAGCCGCCTCAACCTTTTCCACGGCCTTTGCAGAGGCAGCACTTATTGTAATTTTATAAGCTTGGCTAGGTACACCAGTACCTAATAATTTATCATATCCCATTTCTTTTAAATCAATAGATACGGTTTTCCCTTTCTTGGATGCATTTCCTTGTTCAACCCATTCAGATGCGTTTTCTTCAATGACTTTCAAGTTAATAGCATTGTTTGCCATAACTACAGTTTGCGGTCTTTTGAAACCATGAGCACCCCATACACGTCCAACACGTTCGTACATGATGCGTTTTGTTTTATGACAACCAGCATTTCCACGTCCACCTCTTAGTCCAGCACCTCGGCCTTTTTTGTGACCTCTGCCTCGAGTTCTACTTCCAGTTTTCAATGCTTTACGCCTGGGCATATTGCATCCTCCTTAGTAAAACATTAATCTTTTCAGCTCTGTAACCTAAAGCTCCACCTTCTTTGAAACTACGTTTTATTCCTTCATATCCCTTTCGAGGAGGGTGTAATCTGAATAAAGGTTTCAAACCAGGTACATCTCTCATGACGGTTTTTCCTTCAGTTAATCCTTTTGCTAAAGCTTTCATTGTTTTAAAAGAAGTATCTTTTAAATGTTTTTTAGAAAAAGCAGTATTTCCGCTGCTTTTTCCTGAACTTTCTAATAAAAGCTCTGTGGTTTCTGAATCTATTTCTCCCCAAGTTACGTAATCTTTAATGATATTGAGCATTCCAGTGTATGTTTCATTCTCAGGAATAATAACACAGTGATTTACTCGATTTAATTTCATTAACTTCATAGTTTCTTTAATCTTAGGATTCACATTCACAGATCCTCTGACTCTAACAACGGCCCAGCTCATTCTTGTTTAACTCCTTTAATCATGTTATGGAATTCTTTTTGACCTGGCAATAATTTTGTAGATCTTGTTTTTTCTAATGCCTTAAACATTGCACTTGCAAAATTGTAAATGGTTTGAGTTTGTCCTCTTGTAAAAGACCACGCATCTTCAACACCAGCAAGTTTCAACATAATTTGCCCGACTTGGTTAGTCACCAGTCCAACACCAGGTGGTGCAGGCTTGATTTTAACTCTAGTAGAACCAGTTCTTCCTGCAACTTCAAAAGGTAATGAATTTGGAACTGCTGTAGAGCATTCCCATGATCCGCTTCCTCTACGAATTTCAATAATATTCAATTTAGCCCGATCAAGTGCTTTTGTTATAGTAGGTCTAACTAATTTTCCAGAGACTCGACCAAGTCCAACAACACCATTACCATTTCCAACAATAGTAGTAACTGCGAAACGCACCCTTCTACCGGAATCAGACATTTTTTGAACCATATGAATGTCAATTACTTCTTCCATTAGGTCAGTTATGAGTAAATCGACAATCGGAGCTTCTCTTAGAGGTAATCCAGTTGCAAGCGCATCTTGAATGGTAGTAATTTCACCTGAAACAACCTTGCGACCTAATTCAGTTTTAGGAGTCCAATTAGAAATCCTTTCTTCAGCTGCTTTTCTACGTTGTTGAGCAGGAGACAAAGGCGGTCCTCTTTTTTGTCTGTTGTCCTTGTTAGGTCCTTTACCTTTATAATTAGAATTTCC
>CESD01033080.1_pt1 | contig 10593 bp, 10 predicted proteins | sample 531191 | NCBI WGS metagenome assembly CESD01 (sample SAMEA2622021, study PRJEB7988) | marine metagenome | biome: marine biome (ENVO:00000447); feature: deep chlorophyll maximum layer (ENVO:xxxxxxxx); material: "saline water (ENVO:00002010), including plankton (ENVO:xxxxxxxx)" | depth 188 m
AAGAAAATTAGGTATTATGCTAGTAAATAATGAGCCTGGTCCTATAATGATATAATCTGTATTCAAAATTTCTTCTATAGCCTTTTGATTAGGATATGGAGAAATAGGGTTAAGATTCAACTTATTTATACCTGAAGAATTTTTTTGAATATTTGATTCTCCATTAATTATAGCCCCATCTTTCATTTCTGCAGATAAATTTATCTGATCAAGAGTTGAGGGTATTAATTTGCCTTTTACATTTAAAATCTTGCAAGATTCTTCGAGTGCTTCTTCAAAGCTACCCGTAATTTCTTCCATAGCAAGTATAAAAAGATTGCCAAAAGAATGACCAGATAACGGGTCATTCCCTTCGAACCTATGTTGAAATAATTTTTGTAGTATTGGTTCAGTATCTGACAAGGCTACTAAGCAATTCCTGAAATCTCCTGGAGGCAATATTCCAAATCCCTCTCTTAATCTTCCAGAACTCCCTCCATCGTCTGTTACAGAAATTATTCCAGAAATATCTAATTTTTTATTTCTAAGCCCTCTAAATAAAGTAGATAGACCTGTTCCGCCACCTATTCCAGTTACTTTTGACATACTATTCATTTTTTAATTGTTTTATGATTTCTGTTTCAGCAGAGTTGGGATTAGCGGTTCCTTTAGATTGTTTCATGACTTGCCCAATAAGAAATCTAACTGCAGTTTCTTTTCCATTTATATAGTCTTCTACTGCTGCTTGATTTGATTCAATTGCGCTTCTTACAATATCTGAAAGTTGACCAGAGTCTTCAATTTTTTGAAGACCTCTAGATTTAGAAATATTTTCTGAATCTTCATTAGTTAAGTATATCTCTGACAATAAATCTTTAGCAGTGTTTTTATTTATTTTATCTTCTTTAACAAGCATTATTAGTTTCCCAAAATTTTCTGGGGAGATTTCCATTTTTTCTAATTCATTGTCTTTTTGAGCATTCGAGATAGCATTTAAATCAACATTTATCCAATTAGCCACATATTTTCCATCTAGCTCTGGAGATGAGTTTAATACTTGATCAAAAAATTTAGCTTTTTTTTGGTTGGATACTAATATTCCTGCATCATAAGCAGATAAGTTTAAATCATTGATATACCTAATCTGTTTATCTTCAGGCAACTCTGGAAGAACTTCTTTTATCTCATCTATAAACTTTTCAGTTATTTTTATGGCTGGTATATCTGGTTCTGGAAAATATCTATAATCATGAGCATCTTCCTTTGATCTTTGAGGAATACTCTTTGATTCAATATCATCCCAACCTCTTGTTTCTTGAATTATTCTTTCCCCTGAAGCAACAGCTTCCTTTTGTCTAGAGATTTCATACTCTATAGCTCTAGCCACAGCCTTAATTCTATTCATATTTTTTATTTCAACTTTTTCATTAAGCTCTTTAGTTCCTTTTTGCCGGATACTTACATTTGCATCACATCTAAAGCTTCCTTCTTCCATATTAGCTGTGCCTATACCAAGATACCTAACTATTGATTGCAGCTTGATCAAATAGTTTTCTGCTTCTTCAGAAGACCTGAAATCAGGTTCTGTAACTACTTCTAAAAGAGGCATACCTGACCGATTTAAATCCATAAATACGGAATCGTTTAATTCATTATGAATTAATTTAGCAACATCTTCTTCCATGTGCACTCTATTTATTCGAATTGAAGATATTATTTCTGAAGATTTGTTTTCAATATTAATTTTTCCATTTGTTGCTATTGGCATATCAAATTGAGATATCTGGTAACCTTTCATTAGATCTGGGTAAACATAATTTTTTCTATCAAATTTTGTTACTTCAGATATTTTACATCCTAAGGATAACCCTAATTTAATTGCTGATTTAACAGCCTGAATATTAACTGATGGAAGTGAACCGGGAAGCCCAAGACAAACTTCACATACCAAGCTATTAGGCTCAATTTCTTGATATGATCCAGAACAAGAACAGAACATTTTACTATTAGTATTTAGTTGCACATGGACTTCAAGCCCAATTATAGGTTCAAATGACATCAAAACATTATACTCCATTTTAGTAAAAATTAAGATAGAATTAAGAAGAGTAAATATTTACATCGTTTAATAGTATAGGAATTTAAAATGACATCCGATAATAATTCAATATCTCGAAAAACAAAACTAGAAGATAAAGATTATAAATGGGGTTTTACAACTGACGTAGAAACTGAAGTAGTCCCCAAGGGTCTTAGCGAAGAGATTATTAAAATAATAAGTAGTAAAAAATCAGAGCCAAAATGGTTGCTTGACTGGAGACTAAAAGCCTATAAGCATTGGCTTGCCCAGGACAAAAAAGAAGGTGAGCCAGAATGGGCTATGGTTGATTATCCTGATATTAATTATCAAGATATTCATTACTATGCAGCCCCAAATTTATCTGACGCTCCTAAGTCTTTAGAAGATGTAGATCCGGAAATGCTTGAAGCTTTTGAAAAATTGGGTATACCTTTAGAAGAAAGAGCTCAACTTGCAGGTGTTGCTGTGGATGCAGTTTTTGACAGCGTTTCAGTTGCCACAACATATGAAAAACAATTAAAAGAACTTGGAATAATTTTTTGCTCATTTAGTGAGGCAGTTAAAAATCATCCTGATCTAATTGAGAAATATTTAGGAAGTGTAGTTCCTTATTCGGATAACTATTTTGCTAATTTAAATTCTGCAGTGTTTTCAGATGGATCATTTATTTATGTTCCTCCAGGGGTTAGGTGTCCAATAGAACTTATGACATATTTTAGAATAAATACTGCTGATACTGGTCAATTTGAAAGAACTCTTATTGTTGCAGATAAAGATTCTTATGTTAGTTATTTAGAAGGATGTACAGCTCCAATACGAAAAAGTAGCCAACTACATGCGGCTGTAGTAGAGCTTGTTGCCCTTGAAAATGCTGAAATAAAATATTCAACGCTACAAAATTGGTACCCAGGAACAAAAGAAGGGGTTGGAGGTGTATATAATTTTGTAACAAAAAGAGGTAAGTGTTTAGGAAAAGGCTCTAAAATTAGTTGGACTCAGGTTGAGACTGGATCTGCAATTACTTGGAAATATCCAAGCGTAATACTTCAAGGCGATGATTCTGTTGGTGAATTTTATTCTGTAGCTTTAACTAATAATCGTCAGCAAGCTGATACTGGAACTAAAATGATTCATATTGGCAAAAATACTAGAAGTAATATTGTTGCTAAGGGTATTTCGGCTGGAGAAGGTAATAATACATATCGTGGTCAAGTTAAGGTTCTGCCATCTGCAGAAAATGCTCAAAACTTTACTCAATGTGATTCTTTGCTTATTGGAGATAAATGTGGAGCTCATACAGTTCCATATATTGAAGTAAAAAATCCTTCAGCAAAATTAGAACATGAGGCATCTACATCTAAAGTAAGTGATGACCAGCTATTCTATTTAATGCAAAGAGGGTTAGATGAAGAAGAGGCTCATCACATGATTATAACTGGTTGGAGCAAAGAGGTTTTTAAAGAACTTCCATTCGAGTTTGCTGTAGAGGCTGGTCAATTACTAAAAGTTAGTTTGGAGGGTGCAGTTGGATAACAAAATATTAGAAATAAAAAATTTAAAAGCATTAGTATCTGAAACTGGCGAAGAAATTCTATCAGGAATAGATTTAGAAATTGGAGACGGAGAAACTCATGTAATTATGGGCCCCAACGGAGGTGGTAAAAGTACTTTAGTAAATGTAATTGCGGGAAGAGATAGTTATGAAGTTAGCTCGGGCTCTATAAAATTTAAATCAAAAAACCTACTAAATATGAATATTGATGAAAGGTCTAGAGAAGGAATTTTTTTAGCTTTTCAGTATCCTTCTGAGATACCCGGAGTAAGGCCATGGCAGTTTATGAAAGCTGCTGTTGATGCCAAAAGAAAGGCTAATGGGGATCCTGAGTTATCTGTAAGAGAATTTTCAAAAATTTATGATGATAATTTAAAAAAAATTAATATTAACTCTGATTTAATGAAAAGGTCCCTGAATGAGGGTTTTTCGGGCGGAGAAAAGAAAAGGAATGAAGTGTTTCAAATGATGATGCTTGAACCTAATCTTGCATTACTGGATGAGACTGATTCCGGTCTTGACGTTGATGCTTTAAAAGCGGTAGGTGATGCAGTTAATAATTTGAGAGATTCTAAAAGATCTTTTTTAATAGTGACACATTATCAAAGATTGCTTGATCACATAAAACCTGACTTTGTTCATATATTAATAAATGGAAAGATTGCTGAGTCTGGAAATTCTGATCTCGTGAAAAAAATTGAAAATGATGGATATGAAAGCTTTGCATGAGTTACATAGATCATTATAAAAAACTTATTGAATCTGAACTTAAGAGTAATAAAAACTTCTACTTTATGAGAGCTGTTGCTCCAGGCGCAGACTATTTTATTGAAAATGGATTTCCTTTAAAGAAAAAAGGAAATGAAAGATGGAAATACCTTGATCTTAGAAATGTAACTAGTTCAAATTTTATTAAAAGTATTTATGAAGAAAGGATATCTACTGATTTTGAATCTGTTTTAGAAAAATTAAATTCATGTGGAATAAATATTGTAGAAGATGAAATTCTTATTGTTGGAGATGAAGATAATCATCTGGCTGGAAGAAATTTTATTGAGCCAGAAGGAATTGGAGCTTCTAGTCCTTCAAAAACAAATATTGGTGAAATTGCTAATCCAGAAGAAGATGGTTTTATCGCATTAAATGCAGCTGTTGCTGATATAACAAGCTTTTGGATTGATGAGAATTTTTCTAAAAAAGCTTTAAATATTGTCTTTGCTGGCCAAAGCCAAGATGAGCGTTTGGTTACTGAAAGAATGTGTATAAAAATACTTAAAAATACAGAAGTTACAATAAATGAGATTCACTTTGATTCAAATTTTAATACACTCAATATTCCTGTATTAGAAATACACCTTGATAAAGATTCTAAATTAATACACAACAAAGTTATCTTGGGGTCAGAAAAAGATATGAACTTTAACTTTACAAGAGTTTTTCAAGAAGAAGGTAGTTCCTACCAAAATAATTCTTTTTGCCATTCTCCATCTATCGGCTCTAATGATATTAAAGTTATTATGTCTGGAGAGGGGAGTGAGTGTGATTTAAGAGGAATATATTTTACTAATAATAAAAATCAATTTAATACTCATATAACAGTTGATCATCTCGCTCCAAATTGTAAGAGCAATCAATTTTTTAAAGGAGTTCTTTCAGATGAATCAAAAGCTGTATTCAGTGGAAAAATATTTGTCGAAAAGGGAGCACAAAAAACATATGCTACACAAAAAGATTTAAATTTATTAATGTCAAAAGGTGCAGAAATAGATACAAAACCAAGCCTAGAAATATATGCAGATGATGTGGAATGCTCCCATGGAGCTACCGCAGGAAATGTAGACGAGAATACATTGTATTATATGATGTCTAGAGGTTTAAAAAAAGAAACAGCCACGCGAATGCTTGTTAGAGGTTTTGTTGATGAAATGATTAATTCAATTTCTGACGATAAGATAAGAAAATTTGCATCTAATCAAACAGAATTAATTTTACCAAACCTAGCATTTAAATAAAATGGACCTTGAAAGAATAAGGAAAGATTTTCCAATATTAAAAACTAAAGTTAATGGAAATGACTTAGTGTATCTTGATAATGCAGCTACTTCTCAAAAACCCAAATTAGTAATAGATTCTTTGGTTGATTATTATGAAAATTATAATTCTAATGTTCATAGAGGTGTTCACACTTTAAGTGTAAAAGCAACTAATGAATATGAAAAATCAAGATCTAAAGTTAGAGAGTTTATAAATGCTGATAAAGATGAAGAAATTATTTACACAAGAAATGCATCTGAATCATTAAATATAATTGCTTATACCTGGGGCTCAAGAAATGTTAATAAGGATGATGATATTTTTATAACACCATTTGAGCATCATTCTAATATAGTTCCATGGCAAGAATTATGTAAAAATAAAAAAGCAAACCTAAAATATATTCCCCTTACTGAGTCTGGGGATGTTGATTTAGATAAATTTAAATCTATGATTGGTACTAAAACTAAGCTTATATCAATCACGCATATGTCAAATGTTTTAGGTACCTTACTTCCTGTCAAAGAAATAATTAATATTGCTAATTCTACACCAGCAGTTACAGTAATAGATGCCTGTCAAAGTGTTCCTCACATGCCTGTTGATGTCAAAGATTTAGATTGTGACTTTCTTTGTTTTTCAGGGCATAAAATGCTTGGCCCAACTGGGATAGGAGTTTTGTATGGAAAATTTGATATTTTAAATGAAATGCCTCCATTCCTTTTTGGAGGAGACATGATTAGTGAAGTCACTTATGAAGATGCTAAATGGAATGACCTCCCTTATAAATTTGAAGCAGGAACCCCAAATATTGCTGATGCAATAGGACTGGGGTTTGCATGTGATTATTTAAAAAACATTGGAATGGAAAATGTATGGAATCATGAAATAGAAATTGGAGAATATATATTTAGTAAATTTAAGTCATTAGATAATTTTGAAGTTTTAGGTGAAAAATCAAAAGAAAAAAGAGGAGGAGTAGTTTCTTTTAGTCATAATAAAGTTCATCCACATGATATAGGAAGCGGTTTAGATCAATTTGGTGTAGCAATTAGAACAGGTCATCATTGTGCAATGCCTTTAGTTAGAAGCTATGGTATTGTTGCTGCATCCAGGGCCAGTGTTTATATTTATAATACTAAGGAAGAGATAGATATTTTTATTAACCGCCTTTTAGAAGTCGAGGAGTATTTCAAATAATGAGTGAGTTGTCAGATTTTGATGATATGTACCAAGAAGTGATCATTGATCATTATAAAAATCCTAGAAATTCTAAAAAATTATCAGGTAACTATGATGAGACAAAGGCGCATAATCCATTTTGTGGAGATGAAATAGAACTTCAATTGATAATTTCTGAAGATCGTATAGTTGAAAAAATTAGTGTTACAGGAAGGGGTTGTGCTATAAGTCAATCTTCTGGCTCATTAATGAGTGATTCTGTTTATGGAAAATCGATTGAAGAAGTAAAAAATATTAATTTAAATGTTAGGGCAATGCTTAAAGATGAGGAATTGTCTGACGAAGATTTAGATTCTATTGGCGACTCCTATGCCATAGAAGGTGTTAAGAAGTTTCCAGTGAGGATTAAATGCGCCCTTCTTTCATGGGCAGCTTTAAAAGAATTGATAGATAAATATTAATAGGGCTTGTCTATTTTTGATTCCTCTTCATTTTTATTTTTGCTGCCTGACCTTAATAATTTAAAATCCTCTTCTATCTTTTGCCCTAAAAACGATGCATCACTTCCATGCAAAATAAACCTGGATCCTAAATTTAAAGACAAGTTACTTTCTTGCATAGTTGCATGATGAATCATTACTGGAATAGAATGACTTTCTGATGTGCTAATAATTTTTTTTAATGCATTGACATATAAATCTGAATCTTTTTCATCAGGAATGCCCATTGATGTTGTTAAATCATTAGGACCTACAAATATTCCGTCAATTTTTTCAACTGAATTTATCATTTTTTCAAGATTCTCCATTGCAGGCACACTTTCTATCCCTAATATAAATATTTTATCTTTATTTCTATTCCTTAAATAATCTTCAGATTTTTTACTTGGAAATTCGCCTGTATTAAGTGCTTTTTCTAAATATTCGCCTTTTAATGGATTAAAGTAAGTTCTGCCAAAGGAAAGTTTAAGCTCATCTATTTTTTCTGTATAAGGAATCAAAATTCCGTCTGCACCTGCGTCAATCATTGCACCTGCAACTTCTGGGTTTGGGGAAGTAATTCTTACTATGCTTGTTATTTCTTTAGATCTTAATGCAGAAGTTAATTCATTGATTTCTAGTCTTGTTCTTGCTGCATGCTCTGCTTCAATTACTACATAATCTATATAATCTGAACTTAATGTTTGAATTAATCTTGTCCCTTGTATTCCCCATAACATTGTTCCATAAACTTTTCCTCCAGAACTGAGAGTCTCTTTTAATTTGTTAGGTAGCACTTTAACCTCCATGGATATAAAATCAATATATAATATATATAAATAGTTATCAAAAAAATATTTCTTACTGTATTTGAAATATATTTAGTTATAAAAAATATTAATAGTAATAAAATTGGAAAATACTACTGAACAGAGAACCGAAGTATATTTAGCAGAAAGATCGCAGAGATTTTATGCTTTCTTTATTGATGCAATTTTTTCTTTTGGAGTTAGCTTTTTGATTCCAACAATTTTTTCATTATTCTCAATTAAATCAGCAAATATTTTATCAATTATTAGCTTGTTAATAGTAATTATCGTACAAGGAAATTTTTTAATTAAAGACGGACAAACTATTGGGAAGAGATTAATTTCAATTAGAATTATTGACGCAGCTACTCTAGAAGTCCCTAGTATTAAAAATATTTTTGTAATTCGCTATTTATTTGTATGGCAAATACCTAATTTCTTAAGTATTTTTTTTATTAACGAAAATAGCTTTCAAGTTAACTCATCTACACAATCTTTTAGTTCTTCAGAGAATATAATTTCATTCGTAGCACTTTTGATTCTCGTGCAAACATTATTAATCTTTAGAACTGATAGAAGATGTGGGCATGATATATTATCAGGTACAGTTGTGGAAAAAGTAGAACCGAATAAGTTGGATCCTAGAGTATTCAGAAGATAAATTATTGTTTTATTTCAGAAAGTATTTTTTTTAGCTTTTTATAAACAATTTTAGTTTCTTCATTTTTATCCCAAGAAATTATATTTTTTTCATCTGGGTCTTCTAGTACATTAAACATCTTGTCATCTGAATATAATTTCCATTTTTTTTCTCTTACAAATTCTGATACAGGTCGTTTTAGTCTTGGGCTATTAGGATCAAAATAAAAGTAGATCCAATCTCTAGGATTACCCTTTTCCCCAATAATCTGAGGATAAAAAGATCTTCCATCAATAACATCTTTATGTTCAATATTACTTACATCTAAAAATGTAGGAAGAAAATCTGAAGCATCAATTAGATCATCAATCACTGTATCTTGAGGAACATTTTTTGGCCAATTACATATTAATGGTACGTGGGTACCTGTGTCGCTTGTAAGTCCTTTGCCGCCAACAATTTCTTTCCCTCCCATCTTTGAAACAATTCCGCGTGTTGTACCATTGTCTCCTGCATATATTATTAAAGTATTGTCTCTTAAATTAAGTGATTCTAATTTTGAAACTATCCTACCTATTACCTTATCGTGATATTCGACCATATCTTTATAAAATTTTGGATCATCATCCCAATTTTCAAGTTCATCAAATGTTGTCCCGCCCAATGTTTTATTTGATGGAGGCTCAAAAAGTTTATATTCTTCACTATCCGGAGTAGGTTCTTTTGGATCGTGGGTTAATGTCATAGGAAAATAAACAAAGAAAGGTTCATTTTGATTTTTATCAATAAAATCATTGATATAGTCAGCAAATATATCATCCCCGTATTTATCTTTTGTATCTTTTAAATATTCTCCATTTTGATAAATTATTGGATCCTTATATCTAGACCCTTTTTCCTCAGTTTGATGAGCATGCCACACGCAATACTCATTAAAGCCCGCATCTTCAATTTTTTGACCTTTATTTCTATCTTCAGGTTTCTCACCTGGAGGATTGTAAGAATATAATTGCCATTTTCCAGCTATGCAAGTTTTATATCCATTTTCAGAATATATATGACCAAATGTTTTTTCTTTAGGATCCATTAACCCAAAGCCAATATAATTCCTAAAATTATATTTACCTGACATCAATTGCACTCTAGTAGGTGTGCAAAGAGGTTGAACATGAGCATTATTAAAGCGGGCTCCAGTTTTCGCTAAATTATCTAAATTAGGTGTTTGGTATGAAGTTCCCCCATAACAACCTAAAGTTTCATATCCTAGGTCATCTGATAATATAAAAATTATATTTGGTTTTTTATTCATAGGATTAAAAAATTTATTTTTATTAATGTTAGTTATAGAAGGATTTTATTAATATGTCTATAGATATAGGAGATATATGCCCAAGTTTTGAATTAATAAACACGGCAGGCTTAAAAAAGAAATCGGAAAATTATTCTGGAAAATTACTAGTAATTTATTTCTATCCTAAAGATAATACGCCTGGATGCACAAAAGAATCTTGTAAATTTAGAGATATATATTCACAATTTAATTCGTTGAATTGTGACGTAGTAGGGATAAGTGCTGATAATAACGATTCTCACAAGCAATTTACAAAGGATTTTAATTTAAATTTCGATTTGCTTTCTGATACTGATTATAAGATTTCTAAAGAATTTGGAACTTTTTTTATTAGTGAACAATTTGGTGACTCAATTAAAAGGGAAACATATCTTATTGATGAAAAAGGTATTGTAATTAAGGCATGGAAAGATATTAATGACCCAGAGAATCATCCACTAGAAGTACTTAAATTCGTACAAAGTAGGGTAAAAACATAATATATAAA
>CESD01098459.1_pt1 | contig 10584 bp, 7 predicted proteins | sample 531191 | NCBI WGS metagenome assembly CESD01 (sample SAMEA2622021, study PRJEB7988) | marine metagenome | biome: marine biome (ENVO:00000447); feature: deep chlorophyll maximum layer (ENVO:xxxxxxxx); material: "saline water (ENVO:00002010), including plankton (ENVO:xxxxxxxx)" | depth 188 m
CCAAACCATTTCTTCTAAATTTACGTAACGATTAATTTCAGACTGAATCTCTTCGAAAGGTAATGGAAATAATTGTTCTATCCTTACAATCGCCACGTCGTTAAGATTTTTTTTAGCCCTCGCATCAACTAAATCATAATAAAATTTACCAGAGCAAAATACCAATTTTTTAACTTGTTTCTCATCCATTAATGCCTCAGGTATTACCCTTTGAAAAAACCCTTCTGTAAGGTCTTCAACCATAGAAACTGCCATAGGGTGTCTTAAAAGACTTTTTGGTGTAAAGACAATTAATGGTTTTCTAAAATTACCTTTCATTTGTCTTCTTAATAAATGGAAAAAATTAGCAGGAGTTGTACAATTGGCAACATACATGTTATCCTTTGCACAAAGTTGAAGATAACGCTCAATTCTCGCTGAAGAATGCTCTGCACCTTGCCCCTCATAGCCATGAGGTAGTAAAAGAACAATACCATTTTGAATTTTCCATTTATCTTCAGCTGCAGATAAATATTGATCAATCATTATTTGAGCACCATTAGAAAAATCTCCAAATTGGGCTTCCCAAATTGTGAGGGTATTAGGACTGGCCATTGCATAACCATAATCAAATCCTAAAACGCCATACTCAGATAAAAGAGAATTATAAACACTAAATCTTCCTTGGCTTGAGGAGTTAATTTGATTCAATAAAATTAGTTCCTCCTCAGATGCCTCTGCTTTGAGAACTGCATGACGATGAGAAAAAGTACCTCTTTCAACATCTTGTCCGGATAAACGGACATTAAATCCTTCCTGAAGCAATGTACCATATGCAAGTAATTCTCCCATCGCCCAATCAAGTTTATTAGTTGTATTAAACATTTTTTTTCGATCCGCAATCAAGCGTTCAATCTTTCTCAAAAATTTCTCATTTTCAGGTAAAGTAGAAATGGTATCGGCAACGAGTTTCAGTTTTTTTAAATCAACAGCAGTTATAATTTCAGGATTCATACCCCGTTCATCTACCCTATGATACCCATCCCACTCGTCTTCCATAAATGGAGTGACTACAGTGGTTTGCTCTTTTTTTGAAACCTGAAGGTTTTTTTCCAAACTGGATTTATAGTCTTCCTCAAGCTTCTTTAAATATTTTTGATCAATTACACCTTGAGAAATTAATTTTTCAGCATATATATCTCTTGGATTTTTGTGAGCTGCGATAGCCTTATATAATTTTGGTTGCGTAAAACGAGGTTCATCTCCCTCATTATGGCCGTATTTTCTGTATCCTAATAAATCAATAAAAACATCAGCCTGAAATTTCATTCTAAAATCTAAAGCAAAAAGAACTGCGTGGACAACTGCCTCAGCATCATCTGAATTCACATGCATGACAGGAGATAAGGTTACTTTCCCAACATCTGTGCAATAGGTGCTGGACCTTGCATCAAGGTAGTTAGTGGTAAAACCAATTTGATTGTTAACAACAATGTGAATTGTTCCACCAGTAGAATATCCCTTTAGTCTTGACATTTGGGCAATTTCATATGCAATTCCCTGACCAGCGATAGCTGCGTCCCCATGAACAATGATTGGCAAGACTTTTGAGGAATCTCCGTTCAACTTATTATCGATTTTAGCTCTAGCTATTCCCTCTACAACTGCACCAACAGTTTCCAAGTGAGAGGGGTTTGGTGCGAGATTAATATTAATTTTTTTTCCATCCTTATTTGGATCTATCTGAGAGGTCCATCCCATATGGTACTTTACATCTCCATCAAAAACTAACTCATCATAATCCTTACCATCAAATTCACTGAAAATATCTTTCGGAGATTTTCCGAAAATATTTGTCAAAGTATTCAGTCTGCCCCTATGGGCCATTCCCATTACAAATTCTTCAATACCTTTTTCATCTGCAGATAAAACAAGGGCATCAAGAGCAGGTATTAGCGACTCTCCCCCCTCAAGTGAAAACCGCTTTTGACCTACATATTTAGTATGAAGAAAGTTTTCAAAACTAACCGCTTGGTTTAATTTATTTAAGATATGTTTTTTTTGTTCTGAATTGAAATTGGGATGATTTTCGTTTTGATGTAAGCGCCCCTTTATCCATTCTTTTTTTTCTACATTTCTAATATACATATATTCAACTCCAATATATTCGCAGTAGGTTTTTTGGAGATGGTCAATTATTGTGGCTAATGTGCTTGGACCGATGCCAACTATTGAACCTGCATTAAATACAGTTGATAAATCAGCTTTTGTTAAACCAAAGTTTTCTACATCAAGATTAGGGCTGTAAATTCTCCTGTTTCGAACAGGATTAGTTTTGGTAAACAAGTGCCCTCGAGTGCGATATCCCTCAATCAATTTTACTACCTGAAATTCTTTTTTAACAGACTCTGGAACCTCAACTTCACTAGCTAAGGCTTGGCTACTTCCATTTTCTACACCGAAATCAAACCCCTGAAAAAAAGCTCTCCAACTAGGCTCTACTATATCGGGATCTTCTAGGTATTGGTCATACAATTCAGCGAAATACTCGGTATGTGCTGAATTTAAAAATGAATATTTATCCATTAAATTTTATTAAAACTAGTACTTACAACAAAATTACAATTTTTGACTAAAGAGGTTTAGTTTTAATTATAAAACAACATATTTCTTGTTAAATTTGTATTGAAAAAATATTGATAGTGGAGTCGTAATTAAATTGAAAATTATGACAAATTCTAACTGTTTTTGCTTTCAAAAATTGAGTTTTTACAGATGTTTGCGTTAATCGATTGCAACAACTTTTATGCTTCATGTGAGCGGGTTTTTCAACCTCAATATGAGGGGAAAGCATTGGTAATACTCTCTAACAACGATGGTTGTGTAATTGCTAGAAGTAATGAGGCTAAAGCACTAGGCATCCCAATGGGTGCACCTGCGTTCAAATTCCGAAGCGAATTCAAAAAGCACAATATCAAGGTTTTCTCTTCCAACTACCCTCTCTATGGAGACATGAGTCATCGAGTAATGAAAATTCTAGAAAACTATACCCCTAATGTCGAAATTTACAGCATTGATGAAGCTTTTCTAAAGTTTGAAGGGTTTGAATATTTCGATTTAATAGAGACAGGGTTGAAAATGAGAAAACAAGTACGTCAGTGGACTGGTATTCCTATATCTGTTGGGATAGCACCATCAAAAGCTCTAGCAAAAATCGCTAATAAAATAGCTAAAAAGTTTTCAAATAAAACAGAGGGTGTTTATTGTATAGACACTGATGAGAAAAGACTAAAAGCTCTAAAATGGACTCCAATAAATGATGTTTGGGGTGTTGGAATACGGCACAGTAAAAAACTTAAAGTCTTGGGAGTAAAATCGGCTTTGGACTTTGTTAATCTGCCAGATAGTTGGGTGAAAAAAAATTTAAGTATTCTAGGCCTAAGATTAAAAAGGGATCTAGAAGGGGCTCCCACTATTCAGCTAGAGGAATTTGCTCCCAAAAAAAAGTCCATTGCCACAACGAGAAGTTTTAAAAATACGATCACTACATTTAGCGATCTGGAAGAACGAATTACCACTTACACCCTTTTGGGGGCAGAAAAACTGAGAAAACAACAAAGTTGCGCTTCTGCAATTTATGTTTTTGTCAGGAGCAACCCTTTTCAAAAGGAGGCTGAACAATATAGAAATGGCTTTACAGTTAAACTGCCTTATGCCACAGATTCTAGCATCATTTTAAATCAATATGCCCTCAATGGGTTAAGAAATATTTTCAAATCAGGTATTGAATACAAAAAAGCAGGAATATTACTGCTTGGACTAACTCCATCAACTTCAAGACAAATAAGTTTATTCGAAAAAGACACTACTAAGCACTCGGTATTGATGGAAACTATGGATAATATTCACCGTCGCTTTGGTCCACATCGAATGAAGTTAGGGAGTCAAGATTTAAAACAAACATGGAAAATGAGAAGAGACTATCTTTCAAATCGTTTTACAACAGAAATCAATGAGGTTATTAAGGTCAAATGAACAAACAAAAAAAAATTATTTTTTTTAATCCAAGTCAGGAGTCAGGAAAAGACTTGGTTTTGGCACAAGAAGGGATTTCGGCAGGATTTCCCTCTCCAGCAGATGACTTTAAAGAACTGAGAATCAGTATTGACAAAGAAGTAGTCAAAAACGAAACAGCTACTTTTTACGCTAGAGTTGAGGGTGAGTCTATGAAAGGTGCTGGGCTTGACGATGGAGACCTACTTGTAATTGACCGAAGCCTAGAACCAGAGGACAATAAAATTGCAGTTTGTTTTATAGATGGAGAGTTTACCGTAAAACGTTTGAAGGTTGAAAAGGATTGTCTCTATTTAATGCCCGAGAATAGAAAATACGAACCAATAAAAGTTACAGAAGATAATGAATTGACAATCTGGGGAGTAGTTACTTATGTTGTAAAAAAAGTCTAATCTTACTTTACAATCGTTCAAAAATACCTGCAATTCCTTGACCTCCACCAACACAGGCAGTCACCATTCCATATTTTTGATTACGACGTTTCATTTCGTTAATCAGTTGAATAGTGAGTTTAGCTCCAGTGCATCCTAAGGGATGGCCTAAGGCAACGGCACCCCCATTTACATTGACTGTTTCAGGATCTAAACCACTTTCTTGAATAACTGCTAATGATTGAGCTGCAAAGGCTTCATTAAGCTCAGTTTGCTGAATATCGGCTAATTTAAGACCAGCTTGGTCAAGAGCTCTCGGTATAGCTTCACATGGACCAATACCCATATAAATTGGATCAACTCCTCCAACAGAACAAGCAAGCATTCGGGAAATAGGAGTCAATCCTAACTCTTTAACTTTTGACTCACTCATTAAAAGTGTGAAAGCTGCGCCATCAGAGATTTGAGAAGAATTTCCTGCTGTAATAATTCCTCCCTGTTTAAAAGCAGCTCTTAAACCACTTAATCCCTCTATACTTGTATCTCTTCTCACACCCTCATCAACTGCAACAATATGGGAGCTGCTAGATTTCTTACCATCTTTGACAAATACTTCTTCAACTTCAATAGGTACAATCTCATCTTTAAAATAGCCTTTATCAATAGCATTTGCAGCTTTTTGATGAGAGGCTAATGAAAAGGCATCTGACGCCTCGCGTGTAATATTATACTTTTCTGCCACTGCTTCAGCAGTTGCTCCCATACTGACGTGATAATTGATATTTTCCAAATTAGCTTGATAACTAGGGGATAGCTTGTATCCTGTCATAGGTATTAGACTCATACTTTCTGTACCTCCCGCGATGAAGACATCACCCATTCCTGCTTTTATCTTAGCAACTGCTAATGAAATTGCTTCTAAACCTGAAGCACAATATCGATTGATAGTGATTCCAGGAACCTCAATTCCCAATGCCCTTGCTGAGATAAGTCTACCAACTTGAAGGCCTTGCTCACCCTCCGGGTTAGCACAGCCAACAATTACGTCATTAACAGTCTTTGGATCCAACTGAGGTACACTTTCGATCAAATGTTTTATAATTTTCACTGCCATATCATCTGAACGATAATTTTTAAATCCACCCTTTTTGGCCTTTCCTACTGCAGTTCTATAACCTTTTATTATATATGCTTCCATGTTTTTAATTTCTTAAAGGCTTATTATTCATTAATAGATATTGAATTCTATCTAGTGTTTTTTGATTACCCAACAAACTCATAAATCCTTCGCGCTCAATGTCCAATAGGTATCGCTCGGTTACTTTTTGGGGGCTTGTTAGATCACCACCACAAATTACATATGCAACTTTCTTGGCTATCTCTACATCGTAATCTGACATATATCCTCCCAAATAATATTCATTGATAGCGGAGTAAAGCGCTCCAAGCCCCCCTCTACCTAGTACTTCAATATCATTTCTCTCTGAAGGTGGTACATAATTTTTTGATAGTTCCAAAACTTTTTCTTTGGCTTCTACTATATTTCTTTGGACGTTATAGGTAACAAAATCTCTTCCCTGTTTAAGATAATGTAAATCAAATGCCTCAGATGCAGAGGTTGATACTGCAGCAGTAGCAATACTTTTAAAGTGGTCAATGAGCATGGGGATCTTTACATCTCCTTCATAAAAACCATCTGATGCTCGAAGTGCCAATTCTTTAGTTCCTCCTCCACCAGGAAGTAATCCTACTCCAACCTCAACAAGACCTATGTATGTTTCTGCTGCGTAGACACCTGCATCACAGTGCATCGCGATTTCACACCCCCCTCCAAAAACATAACCCTGGGCAGATGTTACTACTGGTATTTTTGAAGTTCTCATTCTCATGTTAACCCTTTGAAAGTCATCAACCATTTTTTCAAGCAGGTCAAATTGCTTTTGCATGGCATACATTCCTATGTTCATCAAGTTAGCCCCAACACTAAATTGCTTAGCATTATTTCCTATTACAATTCCAGTCCAATTCTCATTTTCAGCCAATTCAATTGCCTCAGCAGTAGCTCGTCCAATACCTTCCCCAATTGCATTACTTTTACTCTGGAATTCAAGACATAAAACACCATCACCAATATCATGGACAGAACATTCACTGTTTTTTATAACGGGGGATTTTTGTCTGTAGCTATCTAAAATGATAAACGCATCAGATCCAGGAATTTTTTTGTAAGAATGTGTACTAAGGTCATAATATTTCTTTTCACCATTTTCATATTTATAAAAGCAATTAGCACCGGAAGCTTTCATATCATTAATCCATTTTGGAAGAGTCTCACCAGAGTCATTAATTAGTGAAACCCCATTGTCAAATCCAATTAAATCCCAGTATTGAAAAGGACCATGATCCCATACGTATCCTGCTCTCATGGCATCATCAAGTTGATAGCAATTATCTGATATTTCTGGAACCCGCTGTGCTGAATATGACAAAATTGCAGCAAAGTATTCTTTAAGAAATAAACTTTCTTTTTCATCTTTTGAAATCAAAAGCTGAAAGCGCTTATCAATCTTTTCTATACCTTTTGCCTCTTTTATCAAAGAAATTTTTGGTCTTACACTTTTACGATATTCTAAAGTTTTTAAATCTAAAGCATTAATAATTGTCCTACCATTTTCATCCTTCTGTTTTGTTTTTTGGTAAAATCCTTTCCCCGTTTTGTCTCCTAAAAAATTGTTTTCTAGGAGAAAATTAAAAAATTTAGGTGTCGTAGCTTTATTTAGTTTTTCAAAGAAACTATCTCCTTTCACATTTTGGACTACAAATTTGGTCACTTTATCTCCAGTGTCTATACCAACTAAATCTTGAAGTCTAAAGGATCCTGTTTTTGGTCTACCCAAAATTGGCCCGGTAAGTAAATCTACCTCCTCGATGGTAAGACCGAATTTCTCTGTCAATTCAAATACTTTAGCACCAGACATAACTCCAATTCGATTAGCAATAAATGCAGGAGTATCTTTACAAAGCACGGTTTGTTTGCCCAAATTAATCTCACCATAATGCATAAAAAATTCAATTAGCTCGGAAAGAGAATCCTGAGTTGGAATTATTTCTAAAAGCCTTAGATATCTTGGTGGATTAAAAAAATGTGTTCCACAGAAATATTTTTTAAAATCTTCAGACATTCCCTCTGCAAGAAGCTTAATTGGAATACTCGATGTATTTGAGCTTACAATACTTCCCGGTGATCTAAACTCGTCAACCTTTTCAAGAATTTGACGTTTAATATCTAATCTTTCAACAACTACCTCAATTATCCAGTCTGCCTCTTTAATTTTATGAAAATCATCTTCAAAATTTCCTACAGTTATTCGATTAACATACTTCTTATTATAGAGTGGTGCAGGTTTTGATTTAATTGCTTTATCCAGTGCATTTTTAGCAACTTGATTCCTTACTGACTGGTTGTTTTTATCATCATCTGAAAGTTGACCTGGTAATATATCTAGCATTAATACCTCCAAGCCTACATTCGCTAATTGACAGGAAATTCCTGATCCCATTACTCCGGATCCAAGAACAACAACTTTCTTAATTCTGAATTGCATTGATTCGTTTTTAACAAATCTATTAAAAAACTTTTAGGTTGCATTTTTTTATACATTTGTTATTATGTAAACGATTTATTATGAGCCATCAAGAAGTATTTGAACAATTTAAAAAAAGAGCCGAAAATGCATCTCCACTAGGAGGAAAGCTAAAATTTTTAGTAGACAAAAATCCTGTTTTAATTGACGGATCTGGCGATGAAAATATAATTTCCATGTCTGACGATGAAGCTGATTGTACTATTGAGGTATCTCAGGAGGTTCTTGAAAAATTAAGAGATGGTGAAATTAATCCAATGATGGCAGTAATGGGCGGTCAAATAAAGATCACTGGTGATATGGGTCTGGCAATGAAAGTTCAGTCTTTGATTGGATAAATTATTAATTGATTTTTTTATATTTATAAATATTAACTAATTAACCTATGGAAAAAAATCAAATAATTATCAATAAGGTAAATAAAACAAAACTCCTTTATGCGGTTTCTCTTATTGATAAGTTAGTCTTGTCCAAAGATTTAAACAAAATCAATAATGATCTTCAAAATGTTTGGAGAATATGTGGCTTTAAAAGTAGAGAGAATTTCGAAATGTTGTTCATGTCTTTTAAGGGTTATTCCTTAACTGATTACTGTAAAAAATTAAATCCGAATTGTAACTGTTAAAAAGGTAAGTGATATAACTGTATTTAATCAAGTTTTATTAAATATCTACTGATAAAACCCATCAAATATTTTTTTCTAATTATATTTTTTAACTAAACAAATTTAAAGTCTTAATAGATTTTTAGTTAAAATAGAAATAAAGGTTCTCAATAAAATATTCATAATAAAATCTTATAGTACTATATGTAATTTAAACTAAGTCTGCTATTAGGATTAATTTAAATACAATATCTTTATATTAAACTAAACTTTTAATATCAATTAATTTTTAATCGCCTATAATCCATGAGAATTTTAGTCTGTGTAAGTCATGTTCCAGACACTACATCCAAAATAAATTTTATTGATAACAATACTCTGTTTGATACAAACGGGATTCAGTTTATAATTAACCCTAATGATGAATTTGGTCTTACCAAAGCAATATGGATGAGACAAAAATTTGGTGCTGAAGTGACAGTGGTGACTGTCGGCGAAAACTCCTGTGAATCGACCTTAAGGAAGTGTCTTGCTATAGGAGCTGACAAAGCGCTTAGAGTGGACCTTAGACCAATTGATGGATTTCAAGTTGCTAAACAATTGGCAAATATTTGCCAAAAAGAGAGCTATGATCTAATAATAACTGGTCGAGAATCAATTGATTATAATGGTGGTATGGTTCCAGGTATGCTATCCGCTCTAATGAATTATAATTTTGTTACTAATTGCGTTTTTCTTGAAATTGAAGGAGACGATGCAATTGCATCAAGAGAGATAGATGGGGGGATTGAAACGGTCTCCTGTAAGCTCCCCATAATTATTGGTGCTCAAAAAGGCTTAGTTGAAGAAAAAGATTTAATTATCCCAAATATGAGAGGTATTATTCAGGCTCGACAAAAACCACTAGATGTTATTAAACCTGTTGATAGTGAGGTAAAATCTTCCATTTTAAAGTTTGAAAAACCGATTCCAAAGGGAGCTGTAAAATTGATACCTGAAGATAAAATCGACGAATTAATCAACTTATTGCATAACGAGGCTAATGTAATTTAATTAAATAAACTCATGTCAATCATAATCTACGCCGAATCAGAAAATGGTAAAATAAAGAAATTAGCCTATGAACTTGCCTCATATGGCCGTGCCATAGCTGATAAAATGAATTTTGAATTGATTGCAGTGACATTTAACCTTGAGGAAGAGGAGTCCCTCGGAAAATATGGAATAGAAAAAGTGATTAAATTTAATGAGCAATCAATATCTAATTTTACCGCTGCGCAATATGCCGACAACATTGCATCAGTGGCAAAAGAAAATAAAGCAAAAATTGTGATTTTAAGCTCCTCATCCAATGCCAAATATTTAGCTCCAAAATTGTCCATAAATATGTCCGCGGGTTATGCCTCAAATGTTATAGGACTTCCTGAAAATTATGAACCTCTTACAGTCAAGCGTTCCTGTTTTACTAATAAGGCATTTAATATTTCCTCTTTTAAGAATGAGGTGAATATTATTGGGTTATCTAATAACTCATATGGAGTTAAAGAAAACCAAAAGACCACTGAGATAATTGAAAGAGATTTAATTTCCAAAGAGTCAACACTGAAAGTGTTAAAAGTTGAAAAGGCTGCAGGTGAGGTAACAATTGCAGATGCTGATATTGTTGTCTCTGGAGGAAGAGGTTTAAAAGGTCCAGAAAATTGGCACCTTATTGAAGATTTAGCAAATACACTTGGCGCAGCTACTGCATGTTCAAAACCTGTTTCTGATATGGGTTGGAGACCACACAGTGAACATGTAGGTCAAACAGGAAAACCAGTTGCCTCTAACCTTTATATTGCCATTGGTGTGTCTGGGGCAATTCAGCATTTAGCTGGTGTTAATTCTTCAAAAGTAAAAGTTGTAATTAATA
>CESD01092963.1_pt1 | contig 10583 bp, 10 predicted proteins | sample 531191 | NCBI WGS metagenome assembly CESD01 (sample SAMEA2622021, study PRJEB7988) | marine metagenome | biome: marine biome (ENVO:00000447); feature: deep chlorophyll maximum layer (ENVO:xxxxxxxx); material: "saline water (ENVO:00002010), including plankton (ENVO:xxxxxxxx)" | depth 188 m
TCGTATCCTATTGCTATCATTTTTTATATACTGGTGAAATTAAATTTTCTTTCAGATGATATTTTCCTTCTGATGCCCAACGAAATCCTCTCATTTGCATGGTGAGCACCTCAGGGATTTCAAACTCTCTGAGATAATGGCCTATTGAGCTGTAAAAAACTCTTCCCTTTCCATAATTCTTTTTCCAAATCACAGGCATAAAACTCCCTTTAATTTCATTTTCATTAGTTGGCCAATTATTCAATTTAAATTCTGATACAGCTAATACCTTAACATTTGGATCTATCATCATATAATATTGCTCAGATCCAAAGATTTTAAAGTCTGATATCCCATTAGTAATATAATCCTCTGAATCATATATTTCTACTTCATACTTAGCAGTCTTCATTTCTTTCAATTCCCCAGGATGTGAAACAAAATCACCGCCCACTATGAAATGATATAAAGGATTAGGGCTCGAGTCCCCAAGACCTCCATGCCAACCGGCAAATCCCGTTCCATTTATTAAAGCATTTTGCAACCCTTTAAATTGTTCATTATTCATTCTAGGATCTGAGGTAAAAGCATCAGTAAAAATTTGAATTATAAGATCAGCCTCATTCATTAATTTTTCATCCTCATAAACACTAAAGTTGTCAAAAACCTTTACAATTGCACCTTCTTTTTCTAGAATTGGAACAAAAAGATTTACACTCTCCTTTGGACTGTGACCTTTCATTCCACCATAAACGTAAATTATATTTTTCCCATTAAGTGATGGATCTTTGAGATTATTCTGAGATGATACAGAAAACGGGAATGAAACAAGAATGAAAAAAATAAGTCTAGTGTTCTTAAAAAATTTCATATTTGACATCCTTATATGCAAGGAAGATTTAAAAGTACAAAATTCAATATATTAAAGAATAAAAAAAAAATTGTTAAAAGATATAGATCACTATAAAATAATACTACACCTAAAATTTATAAGCAATTATTTTTCGTGATAATTTTCCTCATTTCCATATATGGGAAATATTAGGTCTTCCTGTTGATGATATTTTCCCTCTGATGCCCACCTAAAGCCCCTCATTTGAATTTTTAGTACTTCGGGAACATCAAAGTCAGTCAAAAAATGGCCAATAGAAGAATAAAATACTCTTCCTTTTCCATAATTCTTTTTCCAAACAACTGGCATAACACTCCCTGTGACTTTATTCTCTTTTTTCCCAGGTCTCTCATAACGGTCTTTTTCAAACTTAGACACCGCAAGAACCTTTACATTCGGATCAACAAGCATATAATACTGCTCAGTCTTTTTTAAATTAAAATCATCAACCCCCTTTGTAATCGGATCATTATTATTTATAACTCTTATATTATGATCAATATGGCCTCCTGGGTGAGATACAAACTGACCTCCTACAATAAATTGATATTTAAGATTATCTCTAAATGCATCACCTAATCCACCATGCCAACCAGCTAAACCTGTTCCATTAAAAATTGCCCTTTCAAGACCTTTAAACTCTTCATTTGAAATCTTCTCTAAAGTGAAAATTTGAATGATCAAGTCTGTCTCATTCATGATTTTTTCGTCAGTATATATTTTTAGGTTATCAAAGACTTTTACGTTTGCCCCTTCAGCCTTCAACTTTGGGACAAAAAAGTCAACACTCTCCTTAGGGCTGTGCCCTTTAAGCCCTCCATATATGTAAATTATATTTTTACCTTTCAAACTAGGAATAGCATCCTGAGAAAAAGCTAAAATTGAAAATAAAAATGCTACTACTGAAATTGTTTTCCTAATTATACTTCTTAATTTTTTCATTACTTATCAATTTATTAATTTCTTTTACTACAAGGGGTAAAGCAGGGACCGATATCCCGTGACCATACCCGTTTAAAATAATGTGCTTTACATTTTGATGTCCTGCTACTTTAAGCATTCGCATCATGTAGGCATTTTCTTCAGCCCTTCCCAGCATCTCCAACTCTGGGTCACCTGTATAAAGAACTACAGGAGGAGCGTTTGCTCTAACGTGATATAGGGGGGCGAAACGATCAATAATTGGTTGTTCCTTGGAAATCCCATTTTCTGACCTAACAGTAAAATGTGTAATTGCATGTCCTGTAAGTGGAAGTAATGCAAAAATATCATCGGCATCTATTTGGTGTTTTTTCAGGTAACTTTTATCTAAGCCTACCATCAATGTTAAATAACCCCCAGCAGAACTCCCGCTAACAATAATTTTTGAAGGGTCTCCTCCATAGCTTTCAATATTTTTAAAAGTCCAGGCTACTGCTGCAGCTGCATCCTCAATAAAAACAGGGGTTTTTACTTTTGGGTAAAGTCTATAATTGACAGCAATAACGGCAATACCTTTTTCTTGTAGTTGTATTGGAATAGATTTATTACCTCCCTTTAAGCCTCCTCCATGCAGCCAAACAACTGTTGGAAAGTTTTCTGAGTTTTTGGGATAATAAATGTCAATTTTACAACGCTCTTTTTGGTAAGCATCTTTAACATTACTGTAATATGAAATGTCTTCCTCAAGAATATATTCCGTTTTTTGCGCATTTAGCGCAATAAAAAATATGGAAAACAGGGATATTATAAATAATTTAAGCCGATTAGTCATTGCTAATTTTAATTTGAAAATTAACAAAATATATTTATATATTTTAAATAGAAAAGTATTAAGATATTTTATCATTTACCCAATTATCTTAAAAATCTTCAAATCATTTAAATTACCTTAATCAATGAGCCAGAAAAATTTAAAATTATACCCTATTTTTGGAAAGTTTTTTTGGCTCCGTAGTTCAACGGATAGAACAAGAGTTTCCTAAACTTTAGATACAGGTTCGATTCCTGTCGGAGCTACAACTTATAAAATTTATTACTTCCTAAAATTATACAGAAGAATTAATTTTCTAAGAGGGGAAGTAAGATTTTATGCCTTCACTATCTCAATGCCAATCTACTCTCCCGCTGGCAAGATTATAAACTCCTCCAACAATAATAATATCTTTATCTTCCTCAAGTGAACTTAAAATTGGACTCATTTCGCGAATTTGATTTATAGTCTGGGTGACATTTTCTTTGATGGCAGCATTGACAAAAGTTGAGTTTCCACTATCATGAGGTTCTAAAACAGAGCTTTTTACAGCATTAACTGCTGGGGTAATATTACTTAATAATGACGTTATATTTCCTAATTCAACATTATCGCATGCAGCTTTAACTGCACCACACCCTTCATGACCGAGGACAACTATAACCTTACTTCCTGCGACCTTACACGCATACTCCATACTTGCCACAATATCTGTATTTGCAAAATTACCAGCAACACGAGCAACAAAAACATCTCCAAGGGCTTGATCAAATACTTGTTCGACCACCACTCTTGAATCAATACATGATAAAACTATAGCATGTGGATTTTGTCCTGACTGGCTATCATCCCTTAAACTACTTATATTTATTTCATTAAATAAAGCATTTACATATCTTTCATTTCCCAATTTTAATTGGTCAAGAGAATCGTTTGGGCTTAAAGCTTGCTGCTGATCTTTTGATAAAATTTTAGTTTTTAATGCCATATATTTAGTTTTTAAATTTTATTTTCTATTGAAGCGTAACTGTTCTGACCGAAGGATTAAATGGTGAGTCAATTAACTCACCCATTTCATCAATAAGTTCTAGTTTAATTGAAATCTCTCCCTTTGGTAATCCTTCAATGTAATATGGAACCCACTCATCGATTATAAATTCAGCCCCTTGAATAGTAGCCCTCACTTTATTTCCAGTAGGTGAAATACTAGTATTAATTAAATAAAAGTCTAGAAGTAATTTTTCAGTATCAGTTCCTGTATATGTTCCCTTAGGTCTACTGTAGAAAAGGAATTCTTTTGATAAATCAATTTTATCTCCCTGTCCAATTTGAGTTAGGAAAAAAGCATTTGGATTTTTTACTGACTCATGATATGATCTTGACAAAAAGGCTAGAATTACATTATTCCCCTCTTCTAACTTTTTATTGAATTCATTTGAGTAATAAGCTGAATAGGGTCCGTTATTGACTATAAAATGAATGTGTTGCCCTTTGCCTGAATTTGCTAAATCAAAACTAAATTCTTTTTCAGTTTGATCCCCAAGATTGTAGTCAAGCACATTAAATTTAAAAGAGTATTCTTGCTCCTTAAAGGCTATAGTATCAATTTCAAGTTTAGCATTTTCATATGCCGGAGATCCCTCGAGTTTTGTTAATGTGATTTTGGTGGTGTTATCACATGAATAAATAAAAAGCGATAAAAAAAGGCAAACGATAAAATATCTCATAGCTTGATTAATAATTAAATTTATTTTTGAGTGATTTTATGCAATCTTTGTAATTCTCAAAAATCTGGGTACTCTTAACTTTATCAAAAAAGCCCATCTTTTCAAACATTAATTTAGGCTGACTATCAATTCCACTAAAATAGACTTTTTTATTTTGTTTTTCAAGACTCAAGATCATTTCATCCATCGCATAAACCCCTGATTGATCAAGATAATTCATTCTATCTAGCTTAAATAAAACTATAGATGCAGAGTCAGGAATATTTGAACCTAATTTTTGGAGTGAATCAGAAGACCCAAAAAACAAAGGTCCAATGATTTGCTTAATTGCAATATTAGGGCTACCATCTCCATTAGTATCAACTAGTTCAATTTTATCATTCAATTTCTCTTTTGAGGAGAGAATTAAATTTGAAAGTTTTGACATTGAGTCACCAGTTTTTTTCATAAAGAAAATACAAGCAATCAAAAGTCCAATTCCAACTGCATAAACTAAATTCCAAAAAGTCGCCAATAACATTACAGTGAACATAATTATTACCTCAGAGCTAATGCCAAATTTTTTAAATTTAATATCCTTAGGTAAAATTCTAGATGCTCTCAAGCCTTTATAATCCATTACACTGATGCCGACAGTTACAAGAATTCCCGCTAAAACAGCAGCAGGAATTTTAGAAGCTATAGAACTGAAAATTAAAAGAATAAATAAAAGAACCAAACTGGAAATCATACCAGAAATTCTAGTAACCCCACCAGAGTTGATATTAACAACAGTTCTGATAGTAGCTCCTGCACCAGGAAGTCCACCAAAAATAGAGGATATACTATTTCCTATACCTTGACCAATTAATTCCTTATTAGGTTTATGTCTAGTTTTGGTTAAATTATCAGCAACTACACTTGTTAAGAGTGAATCGATTGTCCCCAATAATGATAAAGTCAAAGCTGTAAAAAAATACGGTAATAATTCTACAAAACTAATCTCTGTAAAAATCCCCCACTGTGGCATTGGAAAACCACTTGGAATTTCAGTAATTGGTCTGTAACCAGGAGTAAAGAAAATACCTACAATAGTCATTAAAATTAAACCAACTAATGTGCTTGGAATGATAGTTGTAATTCTCTTAAAACCATATATAATAATTATTGTCCCGAGTGCTAATAGGAGCTCAACAATATCCATTTTTTGAATTGCCCTAGGTAAAACCCTCAATGCACCTACAACACCAGAGGCGTATTTTGATGCTTGCACTTTCGATTCATTCTGAATATCAATTTCATCTAGGTTTTCAATATTCATTGCAGCTTCAGTAAGGCTTTGCTTGTCAATTAAATCATTCTTGGAGTTTTCCTCAATTGACTTAATTACTAATGCATTTTCAGCTTCTTTCTCAAAAGATTTAACAAGCTCAATATCTTCTTTTGGATAATATCCTAAAACAGGTAAAGTTTGTGTTGTTAAAATAATTAAACCAATAGCGGTCATAAAACCTGAAACAACTGGGTAAGGGATATATTTAATATAAACCCCTAAGCCCAAAAGACCTTGAACTATTTGAAGTAGTCCAGATAGAAGAAAAACTCCAAGAATCAATGGCAGAGCTTTTGAAACATCTCCATCATTCATAATTACTATTGTAGATATTATTACCATGCTCAGAGCGGTCATGGGTGCTGTTGGTCCTGAAATCTGTGTATTTGTCCCGCCCAGAAGTGCAGCGAAAAAACTCAAAAATAAAGCTCCGTACAAACCAGCTGAAGCTCCAAGGCCAGAAGAAACTCCGAAAGCTAATGCTAAAGGCAAGGCTACTATTCCTGCTGTTAATCCACCAAAGAAATCTCCTCTTATATGTTTAAAAATGTTTTTCATTAGTAAACCATTTCGTTAATAATTTCAAAAATATATAAAAATTGAATAAACTTTAATTAATAATGCATTCAAAATTAAATTAGAAAATTTAACTTTTAATTTTATTCTATTTTTCTTTTGGTTTTTGCCTCCAACTAATGCCAATTGACTGGTAATTCATTTCATTATTTAATCCTAGACCAAAAGATAAATCAAACTGAATATTGGATTTGACAACATAGGCAAGACCATAGTCGAAATTTGATAAAGGAATATTATTGACAAAAACACTGCCAAAAGACTCTCCATATATACTTAATTTTTCACTCACACCTATACCAAGAGCCACAGTATAATTATAATTTCCTTGTCCATTTGTAAAGTAATCGTAACCAAAATTATAACCAATACTAATTATATTTGTAATGTCATGCGCTAATGATAATCGGTTTATAAATCCTAGATTTTCAGAAAAATTTCCCCAATCATTTTTGGGTAATTTGACATGAGATAATAATGCGAATTGAACTTTTGGATCCTCTTTTTTATTAAGTACAACTTTTGTTCCAAATTCAACATTACCTAATGCAAATTGATAGGATGTGTTAGTTGTTGTTTTTTCTCCATCCAATTGTAAAACCAACCTTAACTCAACATTATTAGATATACCATATCTTAAAAGATTTGTTGGAAGAACAATGCTTTTAAATCTATTGACTCCCTCTCCCTCTACTTGACTTAATAGTCCCGACTCTATCTGAAGGATTCCTGAATCAACAGTTACGGCACTCTCTGTCTGATCTGGTCTGTCAGTTATGATTGATTGCGAAAAAATAGGTCTATACAATAGTATAAAGGAAATCATCAGAAAAAACTGAAAATTAGATTTTATTTTTTGAGTAATATTTGGAATAACTGCTTGAATTGGTTTACTAATAACAATACTCATCACCAATATCATATTTTTCATAGGTTTCTTTTGACACTTTTCCCGAGGCATATCTACTGTCAATACCACCCATTAAATTATTTGACTGTGTTGTTGATAAATAATTCGTTGAAAAATAAAAATAATAACTGTTTGACTCTTCGGCTTTTTCTCTAATTATGACACAATCCTCATCATTACTGCATGAATAGATAAAAATAAAAATCGATATAATAACCTTTAACTTCATTTTAAAAAAGACTAATTTCAAAAAATAAAATCAATTCGTAAAAGTCTGTATTTTTACAACAATAAAACTAAACAATAATCCTTTAGAATGAAAAATTTACCCGCTGATAGTATTCAATTTGGAGAAGGTAACTTCATGAGAGCTTTTGTTGATTATTGTATTCAGCTTTTAAATGAAGAAACTGAATTCAAAGGTAAGGTTAATGTTGTTCAGCCGATTGAAAAAGGAACCATATATGATTTAAAAAAACAAAATGGAAAATATCACGTATTCCTCGAGGGAATTATTGAAGGCGAGCAATTAAGATCAAGACATCTAATTAATTGTTTGGATAAACTTATAAACCCTTACGAGGATTTTAAATCATATTTAGAACTTGCCGAAAATAAAAACTTAACCTTTATCTTTTCAAACACAACCGAGGCTGGAATTTCACATGATAAAAATGATAATTTTAACAATAAGCCCCCTGCATCATTTCCAGCAAAACTTTTAATGCTTTTATATCATAGATTTGAAAAATTTAATGGTGATCCATCTAAGGTACTTCACATTATTCCATGTGAACTAATTGAAAAAAACGGTTCAAAATTAAGAGAAATATTGATTGAAATTTGTGATAGTTGGGAGTTAGGTGAGAAATTTAAGCATTGGTTAAAGCTGAATAAATTTTATAATACCCTTGTGGATAGAATAGTTCCTGGATATCCAAAAAATGAAATTGAGTTTTACAAAAAAAACCTCCCATTTGAAGACAAACTAATGGTAACATGTGAACCGTTCTTCCTATGGGTAATAGAGGGAAATGAGGAGTTACTTGAAATATTCCCAGCTAATAATTTAAAAAAAATTAACATAAAAGTAGTTCCTGATCTAACAATTTATCGAACTAGGAAAGTAAGAATTTTAAATGGCTGCCACACTACAATGGTTCCTATTGGTCTTCTATGTGGAATTGAAACTGTATCTGGTGCCCTAAATGATCCTTTTTTAAAAAAAGTTGTAAAAAAAGCTCTCTTTGAGGAAATTATTCCAAGTATTGATTTTGATGAAAGTGAACTTAAAATTTATGCCAATTCAGTTCTTGAAAGATTTACTAACCCATTTATTATACACAAATTAGAATCAATTTCTCTAAATTCAATTTCAAAATTCAAAGTAAGAGTATTACCAAGTATTCTATTATACCAAAAAAAATACGGAGTTGTTCCAAAAACACTTTGCTTTGCAATGGCATGCCTGATTTATTTTTATGGTAAGAATATCTCTTCTCATGAATTTCAATTAAAAGATGACAAGTCAAATATCCTTTTTTTCTCTGAAATTTGGAAGAATTTATCCATTGAGAAAATAGTCGAACAAACTCTTGGTAATGTTTCAATGTGGGATCAGAACCTTTCAAAAAATATTTCGTTGAAAGAAAATGTTACTAATTCATTGAAACTTATAAACTCACATAAAAGTATCATTGATGCTTATAACTATTATGAAGACAAAATCGTATGAATAAAGTAATAAAAATTCACCCAAGTGATAATCTAGTTGTAGCTATGGATAATTTAAAAAAAGGTGAAAAAGTAATTGTAGAAAATGATGAAATAACTCTTCTTTATTCAGTAAAACAAAAACATAAATTCGCTCAATCAGATTTAAATAGGAATGATCCGTTAATAATGTATGGAGTTAAAGTTGGAGTTGCGAATCAAAAAGTCTTGAAAGGGGAGCCGTTAACAACCAATAATATGGATAATGATTTCAGCGATGATATTAGCTTTGAAAATGTGGGTAAAATTAAAAGAGCTAAAAATCATAGTACAAATCATTTTTTTATGGGTTATCCCAGAAAAGATGGTAGGGTTGGCACTCAGAATGTGTGGCTTTTCTTTCCTCTTGTTTTTTGTGAAAACCGAAATATTGAACTTTTAAAAACTATATTTGAAAGAGAGTTTTACCCAGATAAGTTGCATGAACACCAACAATTCTTGAGGGGTTTAGTTCAAAATGAAGATATAAGAACTGATTGGTCAGATGTTAAAAATCCTTTTCCAAATGTTGAAATAAGATTTATAACCCATAATGGGGGATGTGGTGGTACAAGGTCCGATTCTAAAATGTTAGCAAGGCTTCTTTCTGGGTATGCAAATAACCCAAATGTTGCAGGGGTAAGTGTTTTAAGCCTTGGGTGTCAAAATCTACAGGTTGAATTATTTTTAGATGAATTGAAATCTATTAATCCAAGTTTTGATAAGCCTCTTTTAATTTTTGATCAACAAAAAGTTGGTAACGGTGATGAACTTATAAAAAAAATAATAAAGGATTCAATAGAAGAAATAAAAAAAGTAAATGAAATAAAAAGAGAAAAATGTCCATTATCTAAGTTGACCATTGGTCTTGAATGTGGAGGATCAGATGGTTTTTCAGGAATTTCAGCAAATCCTACACTAGGTCTTGCAATGGATCAATTAGTTCAATATGGGGGAAGTGCTATATTATCAGAATTCCCAGAGTTGAGGGGAGTTGAACAAGAACTTGTGGATAGATGTAGTAATATTGAAAAGGCGAAAAAGTTTATCGAATTGATGAGAAAATATGAAGATAAAGTAATTGAGGCAGGAACTGATTTCAGTGCTAACCCCTCTCCAGGTAATATTAAAGATGGTTTAATCACTGACGCAATGAAATCAGCTGGAGCTGCAAAAAAAGGAGGCTCTTCTGAAATTGTAGATATTTTAGATTATGGGGAGTTTCATAAAAAAGAGGGACTAAATTTATTATGTACTCCAGGAAATGATGTTGAAAGTACAACCGCATTAGCTGGTTCAGGTGCGAACTTAATTATTTTCACTACTGGTCTAGGTACACCAACAGGCAACCCAATTACTCCGGTAATTAAGGTTTCCTCAAATACGACTGTTTTTAACAAAATGTCGGATATCATTGACTTTAATACTGGTGATTTAATTGATGGCAAGAAAAGTCTGGATGAACTATCAAATGATTTGCTTAAAATGATAATTAAAGTAGCAAGTGGTGAATTATTAACAAAATCATCTATCAACAGACAATTTGACTTTTTGCCTTGGAAAAGAGATATTTCGCTTTAACTGCAATTAATTTTATAATTAATTAAATAATTTTTTATATTTCGAACAATAAACAATTAAATCATGCAAAATAAAAAATCTAAATCAAGAAGAGATTTTATTAAAAAAACTAGTCTATTAGG
>CESD01013170.1_pt1 | contig 10535 bp, 2 predicted proteins | sample 531191 | NCBI WGS metagenome assembly CESD01 (sample SAMEA2622021, study PRJEB7988) | marine metagenome | biome: marine biome (ENVO:00000447); feature: deep chlorophyll maximum layer (ENVO:xxxxxxxx); material: "saline water (ENVO:00002010), including plankton (ENVO:xxxxxxxx)" | depth 188 m
TCCACCGTCATTTTCTATTTGCTCTTCTGAGTCTCTAGCAAAATCATCAAATTCTGTTTTCAAGCTATACAATACAATAACAATATCTTCATTAAATTCTGCAATATCATCGTCTGCAATTTTGAACTCAATAACCTTAGGATCCAAATCGTCTGCTCCCCAGCTAAGTTTTCCTGTTACAACTCCAAAATCCTTCATTTGAGGCTCAGCGGTCATTGGTAGACTAAAAGAAGGAGTAAACAATCTTGCACCAAATGGCGAAGCAACATCGGATCCGGAATTTAGTATCCTCTGTGGCAAACTGAACCGTGAATGCATTGGCTGCTCAAAGTCCCCAAAATCCTCACCAAAAGAAAGAGCCGATGGTCTTATTCTGGGTTCATCCCCTGGCAACAGAAGATATTTAATCCCAGTGTCATAATCATCACCATTTGAGGCCATTAAGTTATTGGCTTTAGGAGTTTCGTTAACCCAATTTTCCCTTGCATCATCTACGAACATTCCCCTATTCGGGCCAATCATATAGCCAACCTCTACACTTGCATCATAAGGGAGTGCCCTCATTACTGGTATAGAGATCAATCTGTATGAAGGGTGATCAAATTCCTCTTGTGTTCTTACACCAAATTCCGCCTCGCTCCTCTTATATCTTGCCTGCATGAATGAGAAACCCCTCCGTCTACTTCCGGGAGCATCAGGCCATGGCTGTTGTTCCCATATCACATCAGTGTCTGGCCCTGAAATATCATTAATTCTCAATGTCGAACGGAATTTAGTTGTGTGCAAAACTGGCTGTATATTTTCAGATTCCCCTTCAACAGATCTTGGATTTGATAATACTAATTCAACCATTGTGAACGGAAATGCCTCCCCATCAAAATTTGGTAATAATTGCACTTCAAATTTCTTAGACATTTCAAAATCCCTAAATGTCAACGTACCCTTTAAAGGGTTGATAACTGTTCCTATAAAATCTTGCCCTTCTTTAGCAGGGACTCCTTGCTTAAAAGTAGATTCAATATCGGCATTTTCTACGATAGTGTCAGGCAACCTTCTAGAAAATATTACTCCACCTATCTCAAGTTCGCTTAAATCTTTTCCTCCCCTAATCTCATAATCTACCTGTACTGCGCCCTTTGCACCAAGTCCTCTAGTCACCAATATTTCTGCAGTCTCGTCAAATTCAGAGGTTATATAACCTGCTGAAGCGAATTGAAAAGTCCCAGACTCTCCACCATAAATATTAACTGTCGTTGTTTTTAGGGCACCTAGTATCAATCCATTAATAGGATTAGTTAACTTAATTTGGAATCTTTCAATAGGCTCATTAATCGAATCATTAATAATATCAATTGAAAAACTTTTTCCTCCCTTTTCACCATCCTGCCAGCTCAGTGTACCGTTTGTTGCAGTGTAATCTAGATTACCCGCGGTCAATGGTGTGATTTCATAGTCAACTGACACTGCTCCTGCACCACCACGTTCACGGTTTATTGTAACAGTTAAAGACTCCTCATTCTCATCGACTGAATACTCACTCGCAGCGAACTGAGCTAGACCCGAACCATCCGCCTTAATCGATTGCAGCGATAAAATGAATAGCGAAAGAGTTAAGGTAAACTTAACTACCAAAAACCTATTCATAAATTTCAAACTAAAAACTTTCATGTATTTATTAATTATAAAGACTCAACTTAATCCGCCTCAATCAAGGCGCTATCGCTCTGAAATAAGCTGCTCCTGACCCAGTATCAATTTCGTTTACTAATTCTGCAATGCCATCTTTCCCCACAATAACGCTAGCGTAAGGTGCCCAATTAATTAAATCTTCTGATTTTTGAATATTATATTTATGACCAGGAATTCCCCACAATCGTAGATAATGCCCATTTTTCCCAGAAATCATACCGATTGAAGCTTTTAAACTAATTGGTAATTTCAAATTATCAACCCAAGCAGCGTCAGCTCCAAAATTATTTGCAAAATCCTTTTCATATTTCCAAGTTAGCTGATGAGTGCCTTGAGTAAGATTAAATTCATACTTATTCCATTCCACTTGACCAGACCATTGCTCAGTTATTCTTCCATCTATCAAAAAAGTAAGTTTATCCCAATTTAATTCAGAATCCACTTTAACATAAAAAGAGCCTTTACCGTTATTACTATCAACAGATAAAGATACTTCACTTACTTGACTATTAGATATTTCACCCGATTTTAAAGAATAACCGCCATCATACGATTCCTCATTTTGCACAAACCAACCATTAGACTTGTCAGTTATCCATGGCAACCTAGCTAAATCACCGCTTTCAAAATCATCAGACAAACTTCTTAAAGAAAAACTGGCCTTAATATTAGTATCATCAGTAATAGTTAAATTTATAGGATTATCCAAAGAATTAATTGAACCTCCCCACCCAGAGAAGCTAAATCCTTCATTTGGATCAGCAATCATCTTAACTTCTGAATCCTTAGCATATAAATTATATTGAATCCCATCTTTTTCCAAGAATGGTAGTTCTGGAGACTTAATTGATCCGTTTCCATCATCTTCAACAACCAATTTAAATACTTCATGCGAAGAGAATTCAGATGAAACTCCAATGTCACCCATTCCACCTCCAAACCCATCAACTGCAATTTTTACAGTTGTTCCCTTTAGCAATGCTTGATCAATTCTGCTAAAACCCGGATTACCTACTAATTCCTTTAAAGCGTCATCATCATCATTAGACTGAATTAGTGATAAATCTGACATGCGATTTCCTTGATAAATGGCCATAATCGTGTCCACTTTTGTGTTTACTGTCCGCACACTCAAAACACCATTGTATGGAGCAGTAAAAGTCCACCAAACTGAAGCCCCTCCTTCATTATTTGCATGAAAAGGCTCATTAATCTCCTTAGTGGCTTTTTTAGTATTAATTATATTAGATAACCATTTTTTATAAAAAATATTTATCTCACTCCCCTTGCCTGGTTCTTCTAAAAATTTTATTTTTCTCTTGTTAAAATCATCTAATTCATAACCATCGCCATTCAAAGCATGTCCATTTACTTCGATGTGCAAATCCTCTTTGTTTGCAATATTTTGGAGTAATGTATAATCGTCGTTTTTCCCATTCGAAATTATTAACTGCCTATTGAGTAGTCCCGCATTTCCTAAATGATCGTTCGGCACATCTGGTGCCTTGTAATCAATTTCGATATTGGATGGTCGTGAAATATTGTTTGAATAGTCAATTGCTACAATTTCAATATAGTTTAGACCGTCTTTCAGCAACAAAGGAATCGACCAATCTTCTGCACCTATAGCCTGAACAGCAAAACTACCATTTACACTGACTTGAATCTCTTTAATTCCCGAAGAGTTAGGGGAAGGATCAACAGCATTTCCAATGATCTCAATTCTCTCATCTGTCGTCACTAAACCATTAGGCGGGTTAGTAACATTTATATATGGCGGATTTTCATCTACTACTCCTCCAACTTCAGTTCTTAACCTTATATAACCTAAATCATTTTCCGATTTGCTAGCAACGGCGATTCTATATGTCTTACCTTGCCTTGCATCAAAATATGCATAGTTTTTTCGTTGACCATCAATTGGTAGATTTGCTGCAAGTTCAATTAATCCACTAAATTCTGTCCCGTAATATACGGATATAACGCCCTGAATTTCACTGCCTGATAAATCAACAATTGCTCGCCCTGTACTTGCCGGAGACCAATTCCACCATAGTGATGCTGCAGAGTTTTTAGATAAGGAATGATCAGGCTCACCTGGCTCTATAGTGGCAAAATTGTTAAAAGCTTTTACAACCCCACCTTCTCCGGGTAATTTTGCTGCATCTTGGAAATTATCATTTTCCGGATATGGTACAATATTATAATTAACCACACGAATTAATTCATTTTTCCCTGGCGCCTGTACCAATAGTGTTACCTTCATCTTACGAGGTTCTTCAGGCAGTTTCATAAAATAGGAATATATATTATCTTTTCTTAAAACATCTGGCGCATCCCCGTCATTATTGAAATATAAATTATTTCCATCATCTTTAATTCCAATGATAGTTGCGTTCTGTACAGGTTCGCCATCAATAACTGTAACAAAGAACTCCTGATCCGCTCCTGCCAGAAGCATTGATCCGGAGGGGGGAACTATGGATATTTGCATATTACCATCTGGCACATTCGACGACATTCCCTCCAAAGCTTTAAATGCATTTAATCTACCGCTTGTTTGAACAAACCCCTCCAATGATGTCAAAACATCAACACTTGATAACAACTGTTCTCTTATCTCCAAATTAGTCCAAGACGGTTGTAAAGAACGCATTAGCGCTATTACTCCGGTAACATGCGGCGCAGCCATACTCGTTCCTGACATTTCACCATAACCATCATCCGCATTAGAATAAGTGGAATAAATATCAACGCCCGGAGCACCTAGGTCTACTGTATCAAATCCATAGTTTGAAAAACTTGCTAAATCATCCCTGCGATCTGTAGCAGCAACTGAAATTATGCATTCAAGGTCATAACTAGCAGGATAAGTCGGTAGAATATCATTATTATTACTATCATTCATACTCGAGACTGCGAACATAATACCCGCCTCTCCTCCTGCTGCATAAGCATCAAAAGCTGCTTGTGAATAGCCATAACCTCCATAACTGCAATTAGCTACCGTTACGCCATGGTCAACGGCAAATTCTATTCCATCAATTGTAGCAGCTGTATCAATCCATTGATCCCCAACCTTGATACCCATTAGCTTTACATCCCAAGCCACACCAACATGCCCCCCATTACCATTTGCTGATGCCCCTATAGTACCGGCAACATGAGTTCCATGGCTTGTAGAATCATCATTTAAATTACCATCTCCAGTTAAAGGGGCTATTCCATGAATATTATCAATATACCCGTCATTATCATCATCCTTACCATTATTGGGTATCTCGTCCTCATTTACCCAGAGCTGATTAACTAAATCTTGATGTGTTATATGCAAACCCGAATCAATTACTGCAACTATCACATCATGACTTCCTGTAGTAATATTCCAAGCTTCAGGTGCATCAATATCAGCATCAATAGTTCCGTTATTTTGACCAGTATTATGCAATCCCCAAAGATCACCTGATACATAAGCACTATCAGATGGTGTTTTTTGTGACTTTTTCAAATAATCATATTCAACGTAATTTACTGAATCTAGCCCTTTGATTTTATTTATTTTTTCGTTAAGATTATTTTTTAAAGCTGCATTATCATTAATTTCTATTCCAGCATGAGTAACTTTTATTAAAGCTAAACCTGGCACTAAATTATATTTCTTTTTAATTTTTAAATCATTATCGTTCACTAAATCCTGAAAATTTAGCATATCTTTAGGATCCTTAAATCTTACCAATAGATTTTTTGGATGGATGAATACACCATCATTTAAAATAATTGGATTTAGCCCTTCAATCTGAGGCACAACATTTGGATTTTTCCTTTCAGCAGCGTCTAAGCTTACGCCAAAAAGCATAACAATAAAAATTGAGCAGATCTTTCTAAAGTTTATTGCCATATGATTGTTAAAACTATTTCTCTGATAAATTTTCATTTAAACACTCTTATTACTCAATATATAGTACGCGATAAAACTTACTCATTTTTTTATTAGACAAAAATTCTTTATGAGAAATCTGCCTAACTATATATTGGTCATTGAAATACTCAGTTAGCACTTTCCAATTAGTGTCACTTAGGGAATCTTTGTATTCTACACGATATAAAGTTAAAGGTAAACCGGTCCATCTTATATTAATTTTACGATCATAATCTAAACTAACACTAGATACTCTTGGCACGCCATTTCCAAACGGTGAAAGATCATAACCATTAGCTATACCATCGTCGTCTGTGTCATATACAATACTTTGTCGAAAAGATCTATTTACTCTAATTGTCTTATCGATGCCGCTAATGTAGACTGGCATTGAACTATTATTTCCGGGGTACTCTTTAACCCAACGAAGTCTACCATTATACATCCCATCTAATTCTTCTGCTGGTAAATTTGATGCTGCAAAGTAGAGAGTAAATCCTGGCTTAATATCCAAGACAGGAACAACACCGTCTTTTATGTCTTCTTTGTTTAACTGATCAAATTCAATGTAATCTACATATAATGCATTATCTCCCGCTTCACTTCCTAGAAATTCAAATTTACTTAATTTACCATTTTTTAATATTAGACGCCCAATTGAAGCGTTATTCTCAAAACCTTTAGAGCTTACCCCATAATCTTTTGCATTCCAGTCTATTTCCTGACTAACAAAATCGCCTGCGGTTGCCGTTATCTCAGTCCCCAACAAGTCACCGCTTTTAGGTTTTCTCTGAAGCACAATTCCCCGATTCACTGTAATAGTATTATTCGCCCCCACACCTCCGTCAGATAAGACATTTGTAACATTTAATATAAGTTGGGTGGCAATTGTATTAGTCTGGAATCTCATTTTCAGATTTTCAGCATTCAATATTAATGATTCTCCAGTATTGATATTCCCATCCTGAAGCACCATTTGTTTGGCATCAATGCTCACAGTAGCATCTGCAAACAAATCACCATTATTTTCAACATAATGAGAATCAATATATATATCCTGTGCACGTGTTGTCCCATTATTTACCCAGCTTTGATAAGAGCTATTTCTGTCAGTTCCAAATTTCGCTTGACCAGGAATTTGGATTTTAGCGTAATTAGTAAAATATTCCAAATTTGGAGAGACCTTCTTATCCCATTCTGCTTGACCGGTAGTTTTACTGTAAATACCACTGCCAAGAAATGTTTCCTTACCTAAATTTAAATCTCTGTGAATTGACAGACTTTTAGCATTAACAGACAGCAATTCGGTGATATTCATGGGATCCTTAAAAGCTACCGTGTCACTAGTAACTCTTAAATCTGTCACAGTTACAGGAACTTCAGAATTTAAATAAGCATCAATAACTAAAAAGTGATAATGTAGATTGACTGTAATTTCTGCAGAAGGATCTTCAACAAAAAATATCTTTCCCCTATCAATTAAAGCCCCTCCCGTGGTCTTGTAGTTATTAGCCCAAGCTACGCTGTAAGATTCCACACCGCCAGTAAATCTCTGAACTGATTCCTTAACTATATTTGTGATAACTAAAAGTCCATTTGTACTACCCAAGTTAAGACTTAGATTTTGTGAATCCAAGACAGCATTCGTACTACCAATTAGATGATCTGTTTCAATTCTTATACCACCTTCGGCTCTAATCCTCGCATTTCTAAGATCAAGATTTTTAGCTTTTATACTCACCAAACCTGGCTGCGATTTGTTTTTAATATGTTCCAAATCTGGACTCGGCAACTCAGAAAAAGGGATTCTGGATACAATATTTGTAATACGAAAACCATAATATGAATCATTAAATGTTGTCGTATCCTGTTCGCCTCTAGCAAAATCAAATAAACTAGGCTCATATGTGCCCGGTACACCATTTACATATTCTTCTGGTTTGTACCTAGTAACTACAAAGTTTTGAGGCATTCCAAAATCAGTACTTGCAGTTTCTCTAGAATTAACTAGTAGACCATTTGCCCCATATCCTATATTCGGGTGCTCATCTATAATATAGATTGATCGCGTCTCATTAGACCCAGCAATAACATTTGTTATCCCCTCTGGAACAGTAAATCCAGCGACCGCTCCATAGAAAAAACGTTCCGGATTACTCCTTGCCGGCGCATGTATTGGGACAAATTTCGAATCAAAAATTACCTTACCAGAACCATTATTCTTTAGCAAAATCCCTTGATATGTTTCATGATAATCATCTCCTATTTTTACAAAATCTTCTCGAAACGACGACTCATACCCAACTCCTGCAATTACACCATCCCAAATCGAATATTGACCATAAGGAGGTGAATACTTACCGGTTAAGGCATAAGGAGAAGTTATCTCTTGCCACACTAAATCGTCTGGTGCTGAAAAAGAGTAAAAATCACCAAATCCAAAAACGTTGGCAGGAGTTGAACCGTTGTGAGCAGAACCTACCCTTAAACCCCAAAATACATCCCTCACTCCCCAATCCTGCTTCACAAGCAGAACACCTCCACCAGCTGGATTTGATGAAAATCTTCTTTGCTGATAAGGACCTGTCGAACCGTTAAGATAATTTAAATTGTAACCCCAAGCTAATGGCCTGCCAAAATCATCAAGTCCATTTGGATGTTCGAAATCAGGACCAGATTTTATTTCTACCCCTCCTCGTGATAAAACCACATTATCGCCATGGATGGCTAGCACCCCAGCATTTTCAGCTGAGATTAAGCCCTTGTTAACAATACTTTCAGAATTTATTATAATACTACCAGTGGAGAATTCATCAGCTATACTAACAATTTTACCAGTAGAATGATTATGAAATACTTTTGCTTTCTTCGGCTCAAAATCAACACCTTGATTTTCAGTTTTAAAAGTGCTGTATTGAAAATCCTTTCTAATATTAATTGTTCCAGAATTTGTGAAATACTTTGTATTGAAAAAATAAAATGGAACATTATCGGGAGTACCCGCCTCGATGAGCCCACGGTTTTCAACTCTTTCTGCATTCACATATGGAGCTTCTTCCAAAATAGAATTATTAACCCACGAAGAACCTTGAGAACTATCTCCTCCGGTTTTTGTACTCTGACCAGACACAGAAACAAAGACACCACTGAACGTTATGCCCAAGAAAAGACACATTGAACATCGATATAATTTAATTAAGTTTACCATTTTTGTGCCTCTTTATTCCCCCGAATATATTTGATTTTCTAAATCTTTAATAGTTTGGCTATTTGGAAACACCATAGGTTCGCTCATTGAACCATCATAATGACCCCAAATCCACCCAGGTGACTGGTTCTCTTCGTTTAAAAAGTAAGTAGGATCAAGCTGCCAATGTAATCCGATTTTATTAAAGCTGAAATTTAAATTCCCTGCAGCTTGAATTACTCCAGGTCCATTTAAACCGATTGTTTGCAAACCATTAATCGCATTATTATTTATCGCAACAGCTCCAACCGTATTAGTAGACGTAACTGTAGGTGGTGCATTAATTGCTGTGAATACAATATCAGGATTGGTGAAAAATTTTACAAATTTACCAGTTTTGCGAACACTATTTTCCACGTAATCCATCTCATATGTGTATGAAGGTAAAGCAGCATTAGTAAGCGCTTGTGCTGAACCAGGGATAACATAGGTAAAAGTTTGATTTTCTAAATTTGGAAATTTGTACTTTTTTATGAATCTATCCGGAGAATAATTAGTAGTGACTAATGAATCTCCCTGCATTTTTAAATACCTAATTTTATCTATTCCACCGAGCAACAAAGAATTTGTCTGAAGAACTATTGGATATGCTAGATAAGCATGATTTGTACTTGCCCAGACCTCATCTTCCATGACCCCAACAAAATTAGTTATCGCTGCCCCTCCCGCACCTAAACCGCCGCCTTGACCCGGCAAAGCACCCCCTGGATTAGCCAAATTATTCGTATCTGTTATCATGTTGGTCAAGACGTTAACTTTTTCAAATTGCATCTCAGTAAAATGGTAACCGACTACATTCCCAGCGGCACCACCTCCTTGGCCTACTCCACCACCCTGCCCTAATCCTCCACCACCTATATTTGCACTTCCTGTTGGCAGAATAATTATTTCACCATGCGGATATTTATCATTAACTACAGTTGTATTATAATTCGTAGTTGTCGGCACAGAACCAATCACACTCCATAAAGGGGCCTTGGGAACTACTTCCCAGGATCTATATAATATTTCAGATTTCTCAACTGGAACATGAATATTCGTAATTACATTCGCATAAATATAATCATAACTAGGATTAAATGTTCTAAACTTATTGGTAAGATAAACTAAAGTTGGAGGTTGACCGACTGGCGTCCACGGGAAATTTGTTAAATAGGGAGTAATATTTGTTGTCCACCCCATCTCCCAATTTATGTTTGTTTTTAGAATAACCAATGGAGGCACCGTTAAATTTGTATAATTAGGCCCCCACCATTGATTGGTTAAAATAAATTGCTGAAAAGCAATTGGTGAATTAGTTTCCGACTCTTTTGAAAAATAACGTAAATCAATACTAAAAATCGCAGGATTTGTTAAATTCGGTTGATTTGTCACCATTTGATATGTATTGGGCGGCAAATTTTCTACATTAAAATTATCTTTTCTATAGAGATAGCGATAACCGCCTATGTCATCACGAGTAGGCGCTACTAGATATTTACCTTCATCCAAACGAGGAACTCTATTATCAGCAGTTCCAGCCAAAGTCATCAATGACTTTGTTACGTCCAATGGAAATGGTTGGGCATTAGTCCCACCCAAAACAGCCCACGATATTAAATTACCATTTAAATATTTACTTGGCCCGTAACTTATTGGATCCCAGTTACGCAAAACGACACTACCAAACTCCAGTTGGAA
>CESD01084476.1_pt1 | contig 10508 bp, 6 predicted proteins | sample 531191 | NCBI WGS metagenome assembly CESD01 (sample SAMEA2622021, study PRJEB7988) | marine metagenome | biome: marine biome (ENVO:00000447); feature: deep chlorophyll maximum layer (ENVO:xxxxxxxx); material: "saline water (ENVO:00002010), including plankton (ENVO:xxxxxxxx)" | depth 188 m
CTGTATGATTCTTTTAAATGATTATAGTCTTTTGGTTTGTGGTCTTTGTTCTTAATAATGAATCCAATTGGAGTTCCTGTGGTTTTTCCTTCAAATATACCAGATAAAATCTCTACTTTATCATCTTCTTTTCTTGGCGTAACTATTTTTGATTGTCCAGGTTTTCTTCTATTAAGATCATTTTGTACAAGATCAATATCAATTTCTTTACCAGAGGGGCAGCCATCAATTATTCCTCCAATACTATCTCCATGAGATTCACCAAATGTGGTTAATGTAAAAAGATTTCCAAAAGTATTACTCATCATGATGATGCAAAAATAAGTTTAAAATTTAAATTATATCTATTCCCAGTTCTTAAGTTTACTGGTACGACCTATTCCTGGATTAAAAGTGTTTGTTGGGTCTAGATTTTTATAAAAGTTTTTGAGTGTACTTTTTGCATCATATTCATGACCTACATTATGTTCCGATGGGTACTCTGCTCCTCTGTTATCATATGTTTGGAATAATTTTTCTTTAAGTTTTAAAGGGTCCACCCCGCTTTTAATGATATAATTTTGATGAAGTACATGGCAAAATAAATGTCCATAGTATAATTTCATTTCAAACATATCATCAATTTCCTTTGGCAAAACCTCAAACCAATTTTTTTCATTTCTTGGAAATGCAATATCCATAGACATTGTTCCTCCAATTTTTTCTTCATTTAGGGCTGAATATCTTCCAAATGCACTCGCTGCAGTAAACCTGTGTAGAATAGCCTTATCCCCTTCCTTTTTATTACATTCAAAAAAATCACCTTCATTTTCATTGAAAAATTCTTGGAAAAAGTTTCTTGCTTCTGAAATACCATCATCAGACATCTCAATTATCCAATGATGTTCAAATCTATCTCTATATTTTTCGATCCTTGATGGTAAGTGATTTGGCCAAAAATTACTTAAGAATTGCATTAATTTATCAGATAAATTATTTGGCAAGAATGATATTTTTTTTGAGATATGGTCTACTTTTCTTTTTAATTCAAAGAGTGTTGGAAGAAAGTTTGTCCCCATCTTTTCAATTATAACAAATGTATCCTTACTATACTTTTTTGCAGCATCGTAACAATCTCTGTGTAAATAATCCCCTGATGTTGGAAGGTTTTTAAACTTTGAAAGAATTTCTCTTCTTAATTTCCAAAAAACATCAGGATCATTTGAACCAACATAGAAAACTTGGTTTTTATTTGGTGTTGGATAAGTATCTAGCCTTACTGCAAATACAGCAATTTTTCCAGCACTACCAGATGCTCCATATAATAATCTGGCATCTGCATTAAACCTTGCGGGTATATCAGAATCTATATCCTTAACTATTGATGAATATTTGTTATCTGATGCTAATTTTTTAGAATTTATTATATCAGATCTATCATAATTAAAATTTTCTAGATTTATTAAAATATCTTCAGGATTGGAGCCTAGGTCGATATCTAATTCATTGACTAATACGAGCTTTCCATTTTTATCTACTTTGGCATATAGTGCTAGTTGCGTATATGCAGGCCCCCTCTTTACAAGAGATCCTCCAGAGTTATTACAGACTCCACCAACTATTGATGCTCCAATAGAAGTTGATCCTATAACAGAATGAGGTTCCTTTCCTAAGGGCTTAAGTTTTTTTTCCAAGTCATATAATGTACTACCAGCCAATCCTATAATTTGATTTCCATTATTTATTATATGTATGCCAGTGATTCGCATAGTATTAATAATTATGATTGGTCGGTCATAATCTTCTCCAAAAGGTGTTGATCCACCAGTTAATCCAGTATTAGCTGCTTGCATTATAATTATAAGATCTTTTTTAACACCTAACTTCAGAATATGCCACATTTCAATAAGTGAGCCTGGCTTAATAACAGCTAATGCATCACCCTTTCCATATCTCCACCCTTTTGAGAAGGGTTCTTTATTTAGTTTGGCTGTAAATACATATTTATTACCAACTATTTTTTTAAAATCTTTGATTAGTTTGGATTTATCTATCATAAGTATGTGGATTAAAGTTATTACTTTTGATCAATATTTCTAAATTTGTATGCAAATGAAAAAGCTACTGATTTTATCCTTTCTAATTTTAGCTTCTTGTTCAAATAAAACTGAATTTAAGCTATCAGCATCATCTGATATAGATGATAGCGAAATGGTATATTTAGTTCAGTATAAAGAAAACATCCCTGTACTAAAAGATTCATCAAATGTTGTTGAGGGAAAATTTACATTTTCTGACTCCATAGTTGTTCCAGAAATGTATTATTTATTTTTTAAAAATATTAAAGGTAATATTCCAGTTGTTCTTGAACCTGGTGATATTAAATTAACAGTCTTTAAAGATTCATTAAGAAGTACAAAAATTAGTGGTACAAAATCCAATGATGATTTTAAAAAATATATTGACGAGTCATCACCATTAATTAATGAGCTAAATAATATCCAAAATGAAATTAATTACAACATAGCTTTAAATGATTCGCTTTTAGTAGATGACTTGGAAGAACAGTTTGTTGATATGAGAAAAAAACTCACTGATTATGAGTTTGATTTTATGAAAAATAATAATGGCTCATACATCTCTGCTTTAATACTACAACGTATGGTTTTTGAAAGATCAATTGATTATGATAAGGCTGACTCTATAATGAAAACCTTCGATGAATCATTGAAATTAACATCACCCTTTACTGCAGTCGAAAAAATTATTGAAAACTTCAGATTATCAAACACAGAGGCACCAAGAATTGGATCATTTGCTCCAAAATTCTCTGGCCCAGGATTAGATGGTGAAGTTATTTCACTTTATGCTATTAAATCTAAATATATTTTAATAGATTTTTGGGCATCATGGTGCGCTCCATGTAGAGTTGAAAACCCTGGATTAGCAGAACTTCAAAACAAATATTCAGAAAACGATTTTACCATTTTAGGAGTTTCATTAGATATGAATTTAGAGAGCTGGAAGAGAGCAATTGAGACAGATGGTATTCAAAATTGGATTCATATTTCAAATCTGAAATATTTTAATGATCCGATTGCTAAACTATATAATTTAACTAAAGAAGGTATTCCATCCTCTTTTTTAATAGATCCTGAAAGAAAAATAATTGCTAGAAATATAAAAGGTGAAGATTTAGAATTTGTTTTGAATGCTGAACTGAAGGATAATGAATAGTAAATTATCTTCGATTTGAAAAAAATTAAAATATTTTTTGTAAAGTTTTTATTTTTTATAGTTGGAAATCTTCCCTTCTCAATAATATATTTAATCTCAAATTGTTTAAGTTTTATTGTCTATTACTTAATTGGATATAGGGTTAATGTTGTTGAAAATAATTTAAAATCTTCAAACTTAAACTTAAGTGAACAACAGATAAAGATTTTGAAAAAAAAGTTTTATAGTCATTTCTGTGACATTTATTTAGAAATGATAAAGTTAGACTACTTAAGTAAAGAACAAATAAAAGATAGATTTAAGATTTTAAACCCTGAAATAGCTAATAACTTTTTAGTTGAAGGTAAAAGTGTCATATTAATGGTTTCTCATTATGGTGGTTATGAATGGTGTACTACTTTAGATAATTTTTTTGAACATCAAGTCGCTGCAATTTATACACCTTTAAAAGACAAAGAGCTTGAGAAGTTAACTCGTAAATCAAGGGAAAGACATGGAATTAAATTAATATCAAGATATACAGCCTTAGATGATATTAGAAGCTTTGAAAAATCAGGAAATAAGTTCATGTATGGCTTTATGGCTGATCAATCTCCTCAGCTCAGAAAAATAAATTATTGGTCAAAGTTTTTAGGAGTTGAAGTTCCAGTTTTTACAGGTGCAGAAAGATTGGCAAAAGAACTTAATCTTCCAGTTGTTTTTGCTAAAATGTCAAAAATTAAAAGAGGAAGATATGAAATGAAATTGGAATTAATTACTGATAATCCTAATTCAGTAAAAGATTTTGAAATAACCGAAATGTACTTAAGGTTAGTAGAGAATCAGATTCACGAAAATCCTAGCTATTATTTTTGGACCCATAAGAGATTTAAGCATAGAAAAAACTAATTAATTAAAGTTTTAAAATCATCGATTATTTTTTTACAATCGATTTCTGATTTTGATTCGGTGTATATTCTAATTATAGGTTCTGTATTGGATTTTCTAATATGTAACCATGAATCTTCAAATTCAACTTTAATTCCATCTCTATCATCAATTTTATATGATTTATACTTTAAGTTAATTTTTTCTTTTAGCTCATTAAAATTAAAACTGTCATCTAAAATAATCTTGTCCTTGATCATAAAAAATTTAGGATATAAATTAAGAAGTTTAGACACTTTAATATCTAATTCAGATAAGTGTGTTAAGAATAAAACTATTCCTATTAGAGCATCTCTTCCATAGTGACTTTCAGGGTAAATTACACCTCCATTACCTTCACCTCCAATTATTGCATTAACCTCTTTCATTTTTTCAACAACATTTATTTCACCAACTTTCGAGCTGTAATAATCGCAGCCATGTTTTTGTGAGATGATTTTTAATGACATTGATGATGACATATTTGAAACTGTTTTTCCTTTTGATTTAGATAAAACATAATCTGAACATGCTACAATTGTGTTTTCTTCACCAAATAAAACTCCATTTTCACAAACAAAAACTAATCTATCAACATCCGGATCAACAGCAATTCCCAAGTCAGCTTTTTCTTTTAAAACGGTGTTTTTTAGTTCTGTCAGATTATTGTCTAAAGGCTCAGGATTATGAGCAAAATTTCCATCAGGATTACAATTTATCTCAATTACTGAAGCACCTAATTCTTTTAAAAGTTTTGGCACAATCACTCCCCCACTTGAATTTATTCCATCAACAACAATTTTAAACTTTCTGTTTATTATCTTATCAGAATTAACAAGACGTAGGTTTTTTACCTCATCAATATGAATTTTGAAAGAGTTAGTTAATTCATAAATTTTCCCATATTTATCTTCACTTTTAAATTCAAATTGATTTTTCTCAGCAATTTTAAAAATTTCTTCTGCATCATCTTTAACAAGAAATTCCCCTTTTGAATTAAATAGTTTAAGTGCATTCCAGTTTTTAGGGTTATGACTAGCAGTTAAAATAATACCTCCGTTTGCCTTTTTTTTCTGAACTATAATCTGAGTAGTGGGTGTTGTTGAAAGACCAATATCGATTATATTAATACCCATTGATATTAATGTTGATTTAACCAGTTCAAGAAGAGTTGGACCGGAAATTCTACCATCACGTCCAAGAACTACTGTATTAACCTTGTTTTTTTTATTTATCCATGTGCCATATGCACTTGCATATTTTACAACATCAATCGGGGTTAAATTTGTAGAACTTGGACCATTTACAGTCCCTCTTATACCAGAAATCGAGCTTATTAAGGTCATAATTTTCAAATATACAATTCGATTATTATATATTTATAATTCATATGTTATATAATTTAAAAAACCTATTATTAGCTACTTCTGTTTTCTTGTTATTATCATGTGATAATCCTCAAAATAAATATTTTAAAAACTTTGCGATAGTTTCAGCTAAAGTTGAGGCTTCAAATGCTGGATATGAAATTTTGAAAATGGGTGGAAATGCATTTGATGCAATGATTGCTACGGATTTAGCTCTTGCTGTTGTATACCCTAATGCAGGTAATTTAGGAGGAGGAGGTTTTATGGTTTATAGAACTAATGAAGGAAACTATGGAAGTTTAGATTTCAGAGAAAAAGCTCCCTTAGCTGCATCAAAAAACATGTATTTAGATGAAAATGATAAAATTATAAAAGGTTTAAGTAGACAAGGTGCTTTATCTATTGGCGTACCAGGAACTGTTGCAGGATTATTTGAAATATATGATCGGTTTGGTTCTTTGCCAATGGATTCTCTTTTTAAACCTGCTTTGAAACTAGCTAAAGACGGGTTTCCTTTAACAAAAAAACAAGCTAAATTATTTAACCAAAACAAAAAAACTATACTTTCAAATAGTAATAATATTGATCTTTTTAACAAAGATTTCAAAGAAGGAACGATTTTCAGTAACCCTTCGCTATATTATACCCTTAAATTTATTTTAGAAAATGGTAAAGACAGCTTTTATTCAGGAAAAATATCTGAAGAAATAGTAAATTTTCTTTATTCTAAGGGAGGACTTTTAACAAAAGAAGATTTTTTATTGTATAAGCCTGTATGGAGAGATCCCTTCATATTCAAATTTAAAGATCTAAAAATAATTACAATGGGACTTCCATCTTCGGGAGGGATTGTGTTGTCTCAAATTCTAAAATCTTTGGAAATATTGTCTTTAGATAATTTTAAAAAAAGAGATATTAATTACATTAAAACCTTAATTGAATTAGAAAAACTTTCTTTTGCAGATAGGAGTAAATTTCTTGGTGATCCTGATTTTTACAATACTGATTTTTTAGACTCTCTTACAGGAAAAAGGTATTTAGACTCTCGAGTTAAATTAATTGATTTTGAAATGCCCAAACCTTCAATAAACATTAGCCCTGGAAGTATATCCATTACAGAATCAAAAGAAACAACCCACTACTCTATTGTTGATAAATTTGGAAATGCAGTTTCCGTAACTACAACATTAAATTCAAATTTTGGATCTAAAATTATAATTCCAAATCTTGGTTTTTTTATGAATAATGAAATGGATGATTTTTCTATTAAACCTGGTTCTCCAAATATTTATGGACTGATTGGAGGAGATATAAACTCAATTCAACCAGAAAAGAGAATGTTGAGTTCAATGACTCCGACAATTATTGAAAAAGACGGAAAACTTTCGATGATTTTGGGCAGCCCAGGAGGTCCAACTATTATAACATCTGTTCTGCAAACTATTCTTAATGTATATTTATTTAACGATAATATCAATCAAGCGGTTAATCGCCCAAGATTCCACCATTTATGGCTTCCTGATAAAATATATTTTGAAAATAATTCAATAGGTGAAATTATAAAAGACTCTTTAATAAGCTCTGGATATTCTTTCAATAGTAACTCATCATCAATTGGAAGAGTAGATGCTATTTATATTGATAAAAATGGCAAAATTTTTGCAGCTGCAGATCCAAGAGGAGATGATTACTCAATTGGAGAGTAATTCACCCAATTTATTCATATATTGAAAGATTATTTTTTTGATGAGTGAGATAATTTCTATCAAGGGCTGTAAGGTTCATAATTTAAAAAATATAGATTTAGATATTCCTAGGAACAAACTTGTAGTTATTACTGGAGTTTCAGGCAGTGGTAAATCCTCACTAGCTTTTGACACAATATACTCTGAAGCTCAAAGAAGATATATTGAAACTTTTTCTGTTTATGCCAGACAATTTATAGGAGATTTAAAAAGACCTGACGTAGAAAAAATTGATGGACTTTCTCCAGTGGTTGCTATTGAGCAAAAAACAACTTCGAAAAATCCAAGATCTACAGTTGGAACTACTACAGAGATTTATGATTTTTTAAGACTATTATTTGCAAGAGTTGCAGATGCATATAGTTATTCAACAAATAAAAAAATGATTACATATTCAGATGATGAGATATTTGATTTGGTTAAGGAAAAGTTTTCAGGTAAAAAGATTTCAGTTTTTTCACCTGTTATTAAGTCAAGAAAGGGAAGTTATAAAGATCTTTTTGTAACAATAAAAAAACAAGGTTTTAATAAAGTAAGGGTCGATAATGAAATAATAGAGATTTATGAGGGTATGGAACTTGACAGATATAAAATTCATAATATTGAAATTCTAGTTGATAAATTAAATATTGAAAATGATGAAAATTCTATTCTGCGCCTAAAAGAAAGCATCAATACAGCCTTGTATAATGGTGAAAACTCAATGCTAATTATTTGTGACAATAGTTTATCCTACTACAGCAAGAATTTAATATGTCCAGATACAGGAATTTCCTATGAGAAACCTGAACCAAATACATTTTCATTTAACTCACCATCAGGAATGTGTAAAAGTTGTAATGGACTTGGTAATGTTTATAATATTGATTTAGATCTTTTAATACCTGATAAATCCAAGTCAATATTCAATGGTGGAATTATAGCCTTGGGTCAATATAAGGACAACTGGGTTTTTAAGCAATTGAATAACATTTCTAATAAATATAATTTTGATTTAAAAGATCCAATTTCAAAAATCCCAAAAAAAGCCTTAAATATTATTCTATATGGGGGAAAAGAAAACTTTAAAGTTGTTTCAAAATCACTTGGATTGACAAGAGAATATGTAATTGATTTTGAGGGGGTTGTGAATTTTATTGAGAATCAGTTTTTTCAAGTTGATAGTAGAAAAATCAAAACATGGGCAAAAAAATTTATGAAAAATGATATTTGTAAGACTTGTGAAGGTTCAAGATTAAAAAAGGAATCACAATTTTTTTTAATCGATAAAAAAAGTATTTCAGAAGTAAATAATATGGATATTAATGATTTGCAGTCTTGGGTAAATTCATTAAGTGTAAAGTTTGATTCTAAAAAGAATAAAATTGCTTCTGAAATCATTAAAGAAATCTCAAAAAGAATTGAGTTTATAATTGATGTTGGTTTAGATTACTTAAATCTAAATAGACAAACTAGATCACTTTCTGGTGGTGAATCACAGAGAATAAGACTTGCAACTCAAATAGGCTCCCAATTACAAGACGTTCTATATATTTTAGATGAACCCTCAATAGGATTGCATCAAATTGATAATTCTAAACTTATTAAGTCTTTAAAAAAGCTTAGAGATCTTGATAATAGTGTGATTGTAGTAGAGCATGATAAAGAAATTATGATTCAATCAGACTACATCGTTGATATTGGTCCTGGCGCTGGAAAGAATGGAGGAAATATAGTTTTTAAAGGATCTTATTCAGATATTATAAAATCTGATTCAATTACTGCAGATTATTTGAACAATAAAAAAAATATATGTAAAAAAATAATCGATAATAATAATGATAAATATTTGTTACTTACAGGTTGTACAGGAAATAATTTAAGAAATATTGATCTTAGTTTACCTTTGGGTAAAATTATAGGCATTTGTGGTGTTTCTGGAAGCGGAAAATCATCTTTAATAAATCAAACTTTATATCCAGTTTTAAATAACTATTTTTTTAATGGTACAAAGGAACCGTTACCATACAAGTCAATTAAGGGTTTAGAATATATTGATAAAGTAATTCAAATAAATCAATCACCCATTGGAAGAACACCAAGAAGTAATCCAGCTACCTATACAGGTTTATATAACGAAATAAGAGATCTTTATTCAAAACTTCCCGAGTCTACTATTAGGGGTTATAAACCAGGAAGGTTTAGTTTTAATGTTAAAGGAGGAAGATGTGAGGAGTGCATGGGTGCTGGGATGAAAAAAATTGAAATGAATTTTTTACCTGATGTATTTGTAGAATGTGATACTTGTAATGGTAAAAGGTTTAACAAAGAAACTTTATCAGTAAAATTTAAAAATAATTCAATTTCAGATATCCTGGATATGACAATAAGAGATGCAGCTGATTTATTCACCAATTATCCTAAAATCATTAGAAAGCTAAATTATTTAAACAAGGTTGGTCTTGGTTATATTACATTGGGACAACAATCTACATCTCTTTCAGGTGGTGAATCACAGAGAATTAAATTAGCAACTGAGCTTTCCAAAAAAGATACTGGGAAAACAATGTATATTTTTGATGAACCAACAACTGGATTACATTTTGAAGACATTAAAGTTTTTCTTGACATTATTTTTGAATTGTCAGAAAAAGGAAATTCAATAATTATAATTGAACATAACATAGATGTTCTAAAGGTTTCTGATTATGTTATAGAACTTGGTCCTAATGGCGGTAAAGATGGTGGAAAAATCACTTATAAGGGTAATTTGAAAGGAATTTTATCTGATAAGAATTCCGTAACAGGAAAGTTTATAAAAAAGGAGTTAAATTTATAATATGGTTTCAGAAAATTGGATTGAAAAATCTCATGACTCATGGTCAGTATTTAAGATCATGGGAGAACTAGTTGAAGGTTATGAAAAATTATCACAACTAGGTCCATGTGTATCTATTTTTGGTTCTGCTAGAACTAAACCAGAGGATAAATACTATAAAAAGACCATTGAAATATCTGAATCTATTGTAAAACTTGGTTTAGGAATCATTACTGGGGGTGGTCCTGGTATAATGGAGGCCGCAAATAAGGGTGCTCAAAAAGCTGGTGGAGTTTCTGTAGGATTAAATATTGATCTTCCTTATGAGCAAACACACAATGAATTCATAGATTCAGATAAAATTATAGATTTCGATTATTTTTTTGTGAGAAAAGTTATGTTTGTTAGATATGCACAAGCATTTGTTGTAATGCCCGGTGGTTTCGGAACTCTCGATGAACTTTTTGAGGCAATAAC
>CESD01035420.1_pt1 | contig 10497 bp, 9 predicted proteins | sample 531191 | NCBI WGS metagenome assembly CESD01 (sample SAMEA2622021, study PRJEB7988) | marine metagenome | biome: marine biome (ENVO:00000447); feature: deep chlorophyll maximum layer (ENVO:xxxxxxxx); material: "saline water (ENVO:00002010), including plankton (ENVO:xxxxxxxx)" | depth 188 m
TTTAAAATAAATGACGGAAGGAACTTAAGAATTTTAAAAATAAATGGCTCCTTACCAAATTTTGTTGATTTCCCTACGTCTCTATTATCAAAACGAATTACATGGAAATTACTCTCTACTAATTTATCAATTAATGCTTGAGGCCATTGCATGCAATTGGCATTAGCTCCCATTATTAAGAGAACTGATGGATTAGACTTGTCTCCATAATCTTCCCACCATATCTCAATTTCATTTATCTTTGCTATTTGTCCCATAATCAGTCCTTTAGAGTTTATTAAAACTCTTTCTTAACTTAGTAAGAAAGAGTTTTAATTTGTTACATTAATTTATTGATGATCCATTATGTGTAGATACAACTGTTGCTAATCCTGGTGTAATAGATGCTGAAAAGGTTGCCCAAGCTTCGCTGGTTGCTATTTTTGCGAATCCTTCGGCAAGTTTTGCCCAGCTATCATAAGCTAGAACGTAATGGTACTTACCGTTTCCTCCAGCTCCTTCTTGGTAAATTTCAACTTGGGCTCCTAAAGATTCCAAGATCTTTTCTGCCTCTAAGAAATTTTTCACAACTTGTTCTGCATTTTCAGTTGGGACATCCCAAACTTGAACTTGATAAGCCATTGGTTTATCAAAAAGCGTTGCTTTGGCTTCTAAATCAAGATTTGCTCCAGAAATAGAACTTACCATTTCAGCAGCTGGATTCGCAGCTACTTTTGCTGAAAATTTTTGAAACTCAGATGAATTTTCAATTTTATCCTTAGAAATACCCCATGCAATAAGATCATCCCATCTCATGCAATACTGAATTTCTTGACCTATTCCGCCTACATTAATATTGTAAACTCCTACAGTAGCTCCTAAGCTTGAATGTATTCCGGCAGCTTCTTCCACATGTTTGCTGAAAAGCTGAGCTTTAGCAGGGTATGCATTGAAGCTATAACATTCGACTACTTCAGCAAAGGCTGAAAAAGAAAATGTCGAGATAATCAAAGCTAATATTATTTTAATTTTCATATACTCTCCTTGTTAAAATTAAAAGGGTCATTATTATGTATCTAATAAAATAGAAATAAAAGGTCTCCTGATTTATGAATCCACCCAAACCAAAGAAAGTAAGAAAAATTCTAAGTGCTCATGGTGACAAGAGAGTAGATTACTATTATTGGTTAAGAGATGATTCAAGAAAAAATAAGGAAATTCTTGATTATTTAAAATCAGAGAATAACTATACGTCGAGTTGGTTTAGAAAAAGAGAGATAGATGTAAAGTCTGTATATAAAGAGTATCTAGACTTTTTACCTCGTTTCGAACAAACATTTAAAAATAAAATTGGAGAAGCTTCATATTTCTCAACAATTGCATCAAAAGATCAACACAGAAAATACTATAAATTGCAAAGTAATAAGAAAACCCTTTTATTAGATGTCAATAAAGAATCTAAGAATCATGCTTTTTATGATATTTCTATGATATCGCCCTCGCCTAATCATAATTTAATAGCCTTCGGCGAAGATAAAAATGGACGAAGAGAATTTGAAATAAAAGTTAAAAATATTAAAACGAGAAAAATAATTGATTCAACAGTAAAAAACTCTTCGGGTAGTATTGTTTGGAATAATTCCTCTTGTGGTTATTTTTATTTAAAAAAAGACCAAAAAACATTGATTACCAATAAACTTTTTTTTCATAAACTAGGTACTCCTCAAAAAAAGGATATTTTAATATATCAAGAAAAAGACCCTGAATTTAACTTAAGCATTAGTAAGAGTAGAACTAAAAAATTATTAATCTTAGTTTCTTCAAAAACTGAATCCAATGAAACTTGGGTCCTTGATTTGGCAGATCAAAAATTAAAAATAAAATGTTTTCAAAAGAGAAGAAAGAATCACCTCTATTATATGGATGACTCAGAGACAGATTTTTTTGTCATGAGTAACTTTGGAAATAAAATAAATTTTGCTATTTATAAATGCTCAAAAACATTTACAGCACTTAAAAACTGGAAATTATTTCTTCCGTATGAAGCTGACGAATTAATTTTAGATTTTCTTAATTTTAAAAATCATCTTGTCCTGGAAACAAGAAAAAAAGGTTTATCTCATATAGCAATTATTGATCTAAAAACTATGAAGAAAAGATATCTAGCCTTCAAAGATAAATCCTATGCAGTCTCTCTGTCACAGAATTCAAATTATAATGAAAAAAAATTATTCTTTACCTATACAAGCCTAAGGGTACCGCCTGCTATCTTTTCTCAATCATTAAGTTCAAATACCCGAAAAAAAGAATGGCAACAGACTGTTAAAAATTACAAAGAAAATCAATATCAAGTCAATCGAATCTTTTTTAAATCTAGAGATGGAAAAAAAATTCCTGTTTCTTATGTCCATAAAAAGAATATCGACTTAACTAAAGCACCTTTATTGATTTATGGTTACGGGTCTTATGGAAGTATTATTGAAGCCTCATTTAGAATGAGTTTTATGCCCTTAATAAATAAGGGGTTCGTATTTGCAATCGCCCACATAAGAGGAGGCCAAGATTTAGGCAGAGATTGGTATTACGACGGAAAGATGCTTAATAAACAAAATACTTTCAATGACTTTATAGATTGCACAAAACAAATGGTTAAAAGAAAAATGTGTAATAAAGATAATCTTTTTGCGATGGGTGGTAGTGCTGGGGGTTTGCTAATGGGAGCTATTATTAATCAAGAACCTACCCTTTATAAAGGCATTGTTTCTGCTGTACCCTTTGTAGACGTTCTTACTACCATGTCCGACGAATCTATTCCGTTAACGACCTTTGAGTATAAAGAGTGGGGTAATCCTTCTGTGAAAAAAGAATATAATTACATTAAGAAGTACTCTCCATATGACAACATTGATTACAAGCCCTATCCTGCTGTACTAGTTACTTCTAGTCTTTATGACTCTCAAGTCCAATATTTTGAGCCAGCAAAATATGTCCCTAAATTAAGAGAATTTTCTACATCAAATAATCCAATACTATTAAATATGAATTTAATAGGTGGTCATGCAGGTAAAAGTGGGCGACTTGAAGCTTTTAAAGAAACTGCTTTTGAATTAAGTTTTATCTTGGACTTATCTAAAAAAAGACCCAACTAACTTTCCTATAGCTAGACTTGAAGTAAGACCTGGACTCTCGATTCCTTGTAAATTAATAAAATTTTCTAGCCCATGGTCTTTGGAAGATGTAATACAAAAATCTTTCATGTGATCATCTTTTTTTTGAATCTTTGGTCTTATGCCGGTGTAGTCAGGATGTAGTTTTGATTGATCGATATCTGGCCAATAAGAAGATATAGAATCAATAAATTTGCTTTTTAAGCTCTCATTAAACTCATAGTTGATTTTATCAGTCCATTCTAAATCAGGTCCAAATCTCAAGCCGCCAGATAAATCAAATCCTACATGAATTCCCAAACTAAATTTTCCAGAAATTGGATAAATTAATCTTGAAAAGGGATTTTGGCCAGAGTATTTAAAATAATGTCCCTTAGCATAATTTATTTTTTTTATTAATTTTTTTGGGAAACCTTCTATTTTTTTTAATATTTCATCAGAATTTAAACCACTACAATTTATTAAATATTTTGATTCAATAGTAAAAGGATCTCCACTATCACAATGAATAATAAACTTCCCTTCTATTTTTTCTGATTTTAAGAAATTAGTCTTAAAAGAAACATAGCTTCCTGAATGTTGTATATCTCCTTCTAATGCTGAAACATATTCTGGAACATCAATAACTCCCGAATTCGGGGAAAACAAACCTTTTTCACAAGTGATATGGGGTTCTTCGTTTAAAATCTCTTCTTTTGAGACAAAAGTTAATTTAACTTTGTTTTTAAGCCCTTGATTGTAGATTGTTTCTAAGTGAGGCTCTTCTTCTTTCTTAGTAGCAATGATGTATTTACCATATTTCTTATGGGTTATATTTTTTTCATTTGCATACTCATATAGCAACGTATTACCTTGTACGCAAAGAATTGATTTTAAAAAAGTTTCAGGATAATACATACCTGCATGTATAACACCGGAATTTCTTGAAGAGGTAGCATCCCCCGCCCTATTCTCTTTCTCTAATATAATTGTTTCTAATCCTTTAGCTGATATTTCTCTACCGATAGCTAACCCAATTACTCCAGCTCCAATGATTACTACATCAGTCATTAAGAATCTACTTTATTGTAGTTATTGATTAATCCTTTAACCTCTTTTCTTAACATAAAAATAGATATTAAATTTGGTAAAGTGCTTGCGGCAACTGTGATTAGAGCAAAATTCCAAATTATTTCTGTGTCAAAAAATCCGCTTCCGGCAATAAAGAAAGCACCAAGATAAAGCACTCTGTAATAAATAATTGCTTGCTCTCCAAATAAATATGCAACACATCGATCCCCATAATAGGCCCATGTTATTACTGTCGAGAAAGCAAAAAGCAAAAGGCCGATTGAGACTATGTATTCGCCATAATTTTTAAAAAAACCTTTGTTGAAAGCTTTACTAGTAAGTACTGCTGACTTAACTAGAGATTTTCCTCTCAAAGTATAAGCAGAATCAAAATCACGATTTTTTAGCTCTAATTTTCCAGTAAAAAGTTCTCCCTCTTTGTAAACTAATATATCTTCTGCAAAAGATCTGTTATGAATAATAGTCACTTCCGTTAATATTTTCCCAGATTCGACATTTAAAAACCCTGAAAACTCTTCTAGAGAAGATTTTTTATTAGCGAAATAGTTAACTATTCTTTCGCTGTCTTCATTATCTAAATTACCTTCAAAAATATATAAAGATGAACGCTCAAAATTATTTTCATATTTTTCGGTCCAGGCTCCTGAAGATAAAATCACCAATCCAGTTAATGTGCATATTATTAATGTGTCTATAAATGGCTCAAGGATAGAAACAAAGCCCTCTTCTACAGAATGCTTTGTTTTAGAAGTTGCATGAGCTATTGGTGCAGATCCTTGACCCGCTTCATTAGAATACAAGCCTCTAGCAACTCCATAAGTAAATGCCATAGAAAAAGAAGCTCCAAGAAACCCACCAACTACAGAAGTTCCAGAAAACACGTCTCCTAGAATTACTAAAAAAGAAGGAACAATATTATCGTAATTAAAAATCAAAACGCTTAGACCACCGATTAAGTAAATAGATGCCATTAATGGAACGATTGAAGCTGCAATTTTAGAAATTCTAGAAATTCCTCCAATAATAACTAGTCCAACTAAAAAGGACATAATGCTTGCAGTTACAATTGGAGTCACTCCAAAACTTGATTCAATAGTAGATGAAATATTGTCAATTTGAGGCATATTTCCCGAGCCAAAAGTACTTACAAGAAGGCAGAAAGCAAAAATAGATCCTAACCATTTCATATTAAGACCCTTCTCCATGTAATGCATAGGGCCTCCTACCATTTCATTGGAGTTAGTTTTGATTCTATATTGGTGAGCTAAAGAAACTTCTACAAATTTAGTTGTCATCCCTAAAAATGCAGTCAGCCACATCCAAAAGAGAGCTGCAGGACCACCTATGAAAATGGCCATCGCTACCCCTCCAATATTTCCTGTACCTACTGTTCCTGAAAGAGCTGTGCTGAGTGCCTGAAACGGTGAGGTTTGACCAGCATTTCCAGATGATGGGGAGGAAAGAATCTTCCAGCCATTTCTAAAAAATCTAATCTGAGGAAATTTGAGATATATAGTAAAGAAAGTACCTACAGATAACAGCAAAATTGGAAACCATGGGGCACTTCCAAAATAACTATCGATAGTTAAAATATAATTATTGAGATTTTCCAACTATGTTTCGGAATTAACTTTTGCTTCAAATTCTGTGTAGCCGCCAATTAGTTGTCCATCAATTGTGATTTGAGGGAATGTTCTGGCTGAGGGAAATTTCTCAAAAAGATCCTCTCTAGTAAAATCAACATCTAACATATATTTTTTATACTCATATTTCTTTTGAATGCAAAGATTTTCTGCTTTATCGCAAAATGGACATTGTGGTTTTGACCAAATTTCTATCATAATAGAACCTCACTAATTAAAAACTAATTTTATGTTAATTGAATCAATATCAAAAGGATTCTCAATTTATCTAAATACATTTTCTAGATTCACTCTATTGATTTTTCCCTTAATAATCATTTCTGGATTTCTATCTACTCTATCAACTGGCTTGATATTAGATGAAACTACTAGATATACAGGGCTGATTTTATTCATATTATATAACTTCTTAATACTACCTTTCCTGACAATATTTTCTATATTGCTTGCAAATGATTTATCACAAAATATCAAAAGAGAACCTCTTGCTTACTATCTAGTTTCTGTAAATTATATATTTCGAATCTTTATATTATCTATAATTTCAGCCATATTAATTGGATTAGGATTTTTTCTCTTTATAATTCCGGGAATTTACCTTGCTGGCATGGTAATTTTTGTAAATTTTTTTGTAATCTTGAGAAATGAACCAATTTTAGTTGCGCTACAAGAATCTTTTAAAACAGGAAATCAAAATATTGGTTCATGCATAGGAGCTGCTCTCTTTTTTTGGGTCATCACTATATTGACCACTCTTATAATTATTAGGTTGATTAGTAATGATGGAGATACTTCAAATGTTCCGTTTATTTTAAGCTCTATCTCTAGTTGTTTTATTATTTACATACAAATGGTCCTAATATCATTTCCAATATTGCAACTTTACAGAAAGCTAGTTACTTGAAAATATCCAAAACTACTTCGAGTTGTAACTTTCTATTTAGTGGAATATTTTTTTGTAAACTAGATTCAAAGAATATTAAGTTTTGCAATAAGTAAAATAATTGATCTCGATTTAATTCAATTATTTTTGAAGGGGCTATAGAGATATCTGTCTTTAAGAATATGTTTTTTAATTGATTAATTGTTAAATTTCTTAAAATTTTAAGTCTATTGAGCAAATCATCATCAAGCCAATTTTTTAATATATTTTTTTTATTAAAATTTAAATCATCTAAATCTTCTAGTATGTCTTTCATGAACAAAGAGAAGTTATCTAATTTTTCTTGAGATAAATTTGATATATCCATGTATTCATTAATGTCATTCATAAAATCCTTATTAAAGCTTAGGTTATTTTCTAGAAAATACTCAGAAATTTCTTTTTCATTTGGAGGATTAATAGAGATTTTAGTGACCCTGCTATGAATAGTTGGAAAAAGTAAAAATGGCTTATCTGTTATCAAAAAAATAAATGAATCCTTAGGTGGTTCTTCTAAAATTTTTAATAAGGCATTCTGTGAATACGGATTCATAGAATGAGCAGGATTTATTAATATAGCCTTTCCATTAGAGATCAAAGGCGTCTCCTGAAGTACCGATAACAAACTTCTATCTGAATCTTTTCTCTCTGTAATTTTATCTATTGTTATGTTGCCTTTATCATTTGAAGATAATTCTTGAAAATCTGGATTACTATTAGCTTGAAAAGTTCTACAAGCATTACAAATCCCACAAGGTTCGAAATCGCCTAGCTTGTTCACGCAAAGGGTATATTGAATCAATTTTTTTGTAGCATTCAGAAGATCAGCATCATTTTTCCCTACGATTAAATAGCCATGTGAAAGTTTTTTAGAAGAAATATTTTTTTTTAATTGATTAAAGTAAAAATCTTGGGAGTACATAATTCTATAAATCTTCTATATATTTTAAAGCTTCTAATAAAACTTCTTCAGGACTCTTTTTTGCATCTATTTTTTTAACACGTGAAGATTCTTTTGAGCATAGATCCAAATAATATTCTCTTATCCTTTCGAAGAAACTTATCTCTTCCTCTTCAAATCTATCGATAGTATTTCTTGTCTGTATTCGATTTAAACCCTCTTCCACAGGAATATCTAAATAAATAGTTAGATTGGTTTTAGGAAAATCATAAGTACTAAAAATATTTTTAATTAATTCTTTATTAATTTTTCTGCCCGCACCTTGATAGGCAAAAGTTGAATCAATGTATCTATCAGAAATTACAATTTTATTTTCATTTAGCGCTGGGTTAATTAATTTTTCGACATGCGATACTCTATCTGAAAGAAGAAGATATATTTCTGTCATAGGATCTAAGGTTAATTTACTATCTAAAAGGATATCTCTAATTAACTTTCCCTCGGGAGTGCCTCCAGGCTCTTTAGTAAAAATGACATCCTCATTTAATTTATTGAAATAAGCTTTCAAAGAATCTATTAGGGTCGATTTTCCTGATCCTTCACTTCCTTCTATTGAAATAAACATTATTTTTTTAGTTGATACTTATTAACAGCTTTCAAATGATCTTCATAATTTTTTGAAAACTCGTGAATACAATATCCCTTAGAAACGAAATATAAATACTCATGTTTTTCAGGATTTGAAGCTGCTTTTAAAGATGCTTCAGAAGGATTAGAAATTGGTGTTGGAGGTAAGCCTTTTTGCAAATAGGAATTATATTTAGTTGGCGTATTGAGATGAACTCTCCTTAAATTTCCATCAAAGTTTTTAACTCCATAAATAACTGTTGAGTCTATCTGTAAAAACATATTTTTTTTTAACCTATTTAGTATAACTCCAGACACTTTATTTCTTTCATTTCCGCAAGTCTCCTTTTCAATTAAGGAAGCAATTATTAGTAAATCATATTTTGAATAATTTAATAAATCTTTTGATCTGGTCTTCCAATATTTATCTAAAAGTAAATCTTGTTTATTTTTTGCAGCAAGCATTACAACTTCTACGTCATCCTCAAATCGATAAAAATATGTATTTGGGCTAAATACGCCCTCTAAGTCACAATCTTCTCTACCTAGATGCTTTTTGCAGAATTCATCTAAATTGTTTGAGCTAAAAATATCAGATGACTTTGATCCTTCAGGAATTACAAATTTCCTATAATGAATTTTTCCATTGAGTAAGTTGTCATAAATATTAATTAAAGAATATTCTTTTTTAATTAAATATTGGCCTTTTACTAGAGATTTATCTTTCCCCAAAAATGAAGCAAATAAATCAAGAGATTTTGGAAAAAAGATTCCTCCTCTTGAGAGTTTTTCTTTTACTAATTCGTAGGTATCACCTTCCTTAATTGATAGTTTGATGTCTTCTTCTAAATAATGAGATTTAAGAAAGACAATACTGAAGAAGGAAAAATTTATAATTATTAATAATAAAATAACATGAAATAATTTCACTAGACTTTTTTCAGAAGCAATGAAACATTAGTTCCCCCGAAACCAAATGAATTACTCATGCTTATTTCAACGTTTTTTTCATGACAAGCGTTTGGAGTTAAATTTAAATTAAACTCATTATCCGGTTCATTCAAATTTATAGTTGGAGGAACAATGGAGTCTCTCATAGACAATAAACAAAAAATTGCTTCAATTGCACCAGCAGCTCCTAATAAGTGACCCGTCATTGATTTTGTTGAACTTATGGACAGCTTATCTTTAGAGTCTTCAAATATTTTATTAATAGAGGCAGACTCAATTACATCTCCCAGAGGTGTAGAAGTGCCATGTGCATTAATATAATCTACTTCAGAAGTCTTAATTTCTGCATCTTTTACTGCGTTTTTCATAGCTAAAGTAGCCCCTCTTCCATCTTCTGAGGGCGCAGTAATATGATAGGCATCGTCGCTCATTCCAAAACCTATTATTTCTCCATAAATATTTGCAGATCTCTTTTTAGCTGATTCATATTCTTCAAGTATAAGAATCCCTGCTCCTTCTCCGAGTAAAAAACCATCTCTATTTTTGTCCCAAGGGCAACTAGCTCCTTGAGGATCATCATTATTTGTTGAAAGTGCCTTTGAAGCATTGAATCCTGCCAATCCTAAGGGAGTAATTGCTGCTTCTGAGCCCCCAGTTATCATCACATCTGCATCCCCATAAGAAATTGATCTAGCAGAGAAACCTATGCTATGTGCTGCACTTGAGCAAGCAGAAACAATAGATATATTAGGACCCATAAGATTATATTTGATTGCAACATTTCCAGATGCCATATTTATAATCGCGCCAGGAACAAAAAAAGGTGAAATTCGTCTTGGCCCTTTATCATCTAAAATTAAAGAGTTTTGTTCTATAGAACCAAGACCTCCAATTCCAGATCCGATTGAAACCCCTACCCTTGTGGTATCAATTAGGTCTAATTTTAATCCAGAATCTAAAATAGCCTGGTCTGTTGCGGTTATAGCATATTGAACAAAGGGGTCGATCCTCCTAGCTTCCTTTTCTGATAGGCCTGAGACACTATCGTAATCTTTTAGCTCAGCAGCAAATCTCGTAGAAAAATTAGACGCATCAAATTTAGTTATGTTTGAAGCCCCACTCGAACCTGATTTAATATTTTCCCAAGTAGAATTGATATCATTACCTAGCGGACAAAGAATGCCTAGACCAGTTATGACAACCCGCCTGCCTTGCATCATTTTAGAATGAAATTTT
>CESD01032264.1_pt1 | contig 10479 bp, 9 predicted proteins | sample 531191 | NCBI WGS metagenome assembly CESD01 (sample SAMEA2622021, study PRJEB7988) | marine metagenome | biome: marine biome (ENVO:00000447); feature: deep chlorophyll maximum layer (ENVO:xxxxxxxx); material: "saline water (ENVO:00002010), including plankton (ENVO:xxxxxxxx)" | depth 188 m
AAAAATGAAATGATGTTGGCTTTGACAGCACTTGCTCATGATAGGAGCTTGCCACAAAGTGTCGTACTATCTGCTATTCAGTTTGCTTTAGAGCATTCTTACAAGAAAGATGCCAATGGACAAGAAGTTCGCGTTGACTTGAATCCAGATACAGGAGATACAGTTGTCAGAACAATAAAAACGGTTGTTGATGAAGTTGAAGATAGCGATTTAGAGATTTCTTTATCTCAAGCTCAGGATCATTATCCAGATATAACTGTTGGTGAAGAGGTTACTACTGGTTATATTGAGCCTGACCCAGGAAGAATCACTGCTCAAACTTCAAGGCAATTATTACTTCAAAAATTAAGAGAGGCTGAAAGGCAATTAGTTGCAGATGAATATTCTGACAGAATTGGTGAAGTTATGGCAGGTACTGTCCAAAGAATAGAAGGCAGAGATGTAATAGTTTCATTAGGAAGAGGTGAAGCTGTAATGCCTTTACAAGAACAGGTATCTGCTGAGAAATATAGGGTTGGACAACAACTGAAATTTTTTATTTCAAAGCTTGATCAAGAGAGAAGAGGGCCTGAAGTAATTGTTTCTAGGTCTAATGTAGATTTATTAAAAGGCCTGTTCGAGATAGAGGTACCTGAGATCAACACCGGTGTTATTGAAATTAAAAATATAGTTAGAGAAGCTGGGTCAAGAAGTAAAATAGCTGTAAATTCTAATCAAGAAGGCATTGATGCAGTTGGTGCTTGCGTAGGATTAAGAGGTCTCAGAATTCAGAATGTTGTAAATGAATTATTAGGGGAAAAAATTGATGTAATTGAATGGAGCGAGGACCCTGTAGAGTTTATAATTAAATCTCTTAGCCCTTCTGATGTTGAAACGGTCAAGCTTAGTGCTGCTGATAAGTCAGCCCAAGTTGTGGTTCCTGAAAACCAACTCTCTTTGGCTATTGGAAAAGATGGTCAAAATGTTAGATTAGCTGCTAAATTATGTGGATGGAAGGTGGATATACAATCCGATTCTTCTTCTAAGGAGGTTAATGAAGACGCTACTAGCACGGAGCTTTCAAAAAATGGAATTGATGTTAATACTGAAGAGATATTGAAGGTTGCAGGAATTTCAACAGTAAATCAAATAAAAGAAATGCTAGATAAGGATCTATTAGAGATTTCTGGAATGACTGAGAAAAGGCTTCAGGAGGTCAGGTCGCAAATACCTGGAGCTTCAGGTACCAAAATTGAATCTATTGATGAGAATGAAAAAGCTAAAGTTGAAGAATTAGCAGAAAAAATTGTTAGTGAAAATGAGGTGTTTTCTCAAGAAGATATTGTTGAAATAGTTGAATCCTCAAATTCGGTTAATGATGTGGAAGAGCCTGAAGTAGAGGAAAAAGAAAAAATGGATGAAGTAAAAGAAGATGATATTTGGAATATAGATTCAATAGTTAAAAAGAATAATAAAAAAACAAAGAAAGGTGTAATAAGATTTGCTGAAGATATAGAAGATCTAAAGAGCTAATTTTATGAACAGATGTCAGAAAATCAAAATAATTTAATCTCTGATGAAGAAAAACTTTTAGATTTGCCTAAACAGCTTACTGCTGGTGATTTGTCTGAAATAATGGATATATCTCCTGCAGAAGTAATAAAGGAGCTGATGAGGCACGGAGTAATGGCAAACATTAATGAAATCGTTGAATTTGAGTCAGCTGTACTAGTTGCTCATGAATTTGGATTTAAAGTTTTAAAGCCCAAAGCTGATCAGCAGAAATCTTTAAAATCAGAATTAGATCTCACCAGTATTCCTGACTCTGAAGTTATATTAAGATCTCCAGTAATAACTATTTTAGGGCATGTCGATCATGGAAAGACTTCAATATTAGATGTAATCAGAGGCTCAAGAATAGCAGACTCAGAATTTGGAGGCATTACTCAAAGTATTGGAGCTTACCAAATAACACATTTAAATGAAAAAATTACTTTTATAGATACCCCTGGTCATGAAGCTTTCACATCTATGAGAGCTAGAGGAGCTCAGATAACCGATATTGCTGTATTAGTGGTAGCAGCTGATGATGGAGTTATGAGACAAACAATTGAAGCAATTGATCATATTAAATCTGCAGGAACACCTTTAATTGTTGCAATAAATAAGTGCGATTTACCTAATGCTGATGTAAATAAAGTTAAAACTCAGTTAGTAGAGCATGACATTATTCCTGAAGATTATGGTGGTGAAATTATGTGCGTTGAAACATCTGCAACATCTTCTAAAGGCATAGATGATCTTTTGGAGTCTATAGTTTTGTTGGGTCAAATACTTGAATTAAAAGTTCCAAAAAATGTATTAGGCCAAGGATATATTTTAGAAGGATTTTTGGATAAATCAAAAGGATCTTTAGGTACTATACTAGTTAAAGAGGGCTCTGTTAGTGTCGGAGACTATATTGTTGCAGGAGATATAATTGGTAAAATAAAAAGTCTTACTGACGGATTCAATAGATTAGTAAAGAATGTTTCTCCCGGGGCTCCTGCGCAAGTATTAGGACTTAGCTCAGTTCCTAAAGCAGGTGATGAATTCAAAATATTTAAGTCTGATAAAGAAGCAAAAAAACATCATAAATCATTAAGCTCAACAAAAGAACAGGTTAAATCGATAATTAGAGATCCTGAAAATGATGATGATGAAAATAAATTTAGGATAATAATTAAATGTGGAACTGACGGATCTGTTGATGCTGTTAAAAAAGTCCTAGAAACTTTAAGAAATGAAGAAGTTGCTATTGAAATAACCCATGCATCTTCTGGATCTGTAAATGAAAATGATGTAATGCTAGCTTCTGCTGCAGATGCGGTAGTGATTGGATTTCAAAGCCAGATTGAACAAGGGGCTATAAGGCAATCAAGGTCAAATAATATTGTGATTAAAAATTACAATATCGTGTATGAAATGATTGATGATTTAACAGAAATGATTCTAGAAAATAAGAAAAGTGAAACCGAAGAGAAAGTTCATGGAATTGCTGAGATTTTAGATACATTCTCAGTTGGCAAAACCAAAGTTGCAGGAGGGTTTAGGGTTGTAGAAGGATCAATAAAAAGAAATGGCCTTGTTAAAATTACTAGAAGAGATGAACTGATTCACCAAGGTTCAATTTCATCTTTGAGGCACCTGAAAGAAAATGTGAGAGAGATAAAATCTGGAATGGAAGGTGGTATTACTTTAGATGGATTTAATGATTATGAAATTGGTGACATAGTTGAATGTTTTGAGATAGTTACGAATTAATGATTAATGAGCAGAAGGTCTGAAAAGGTTGGCAACACACTACAAAAAGCTCTAAGTGAAATAATTAGGCTAAATTTTGATTTTAAGGTATTGGTTTCTGTAACTGAAGTTGATATTAGTCCGGATTTATCCCAAGCAAAAGTATATTTATCGGTTATGTCTGACCAGGAAATTAAAGACTCAGTTAGAAATGAACTAGAAAACAATAAAAGTAATATAAAGAATTCTATTTCAGATTTTATAAAGTTAAGGATGATTCCCGAATTAGTTTTTATATTAGATGAAACAATTGAAAAAGCTGAAAGAATTCAGAGATTAATTGATCAGGCAAACATTTCTTCTTTGCAAGAATAAAGAATTTGTTGAATGGATTTATAAATATTGACAAGCCTTCTGGGCTTTCTTCATATTCCGTTATAAGGGAATTAAAGCCTTATATTAGTAATTCAAAATTAGGTTTTGTTGGCACTTTAGATCCAATAGCTTCAGGAGTTTTGCCAGTTAGTGTAGGTTTTGCCAATAGATTATCTGATGAAATTAACTCTAATAAAAAAGAATATCTAGCTAAAGGAAAGTTTGGAGAAGAAACTGATACATACGACTCCCAAGGGACAGTTACTGGAAATGCTAAATTTGATCATATTAATGAAGAAGATTTTAGAAGTGCATTAAGTTCTTTTTTAGGAGAAAAAGAACAGAAAGCTCCAATTTATAGCGCATTGAGAATAAATGGTAAAAGAATGTATGATCTTGCAAGAAAAGGAATTGAAATTAAGCCAAAAATAAGAAAAGTTGAATTATTTTCGGTTGAATTGATTGATTTTTCTGCTCCTTACTTCCAAATTAAAATTATTTGTGGCAAAGGATTTTATGTTAGGAGCTTAATTAATGATATTGGTAAAAAATTAAACTCCTTATCTCATATGGTAGATTTAAGAAGAACATTATCTGGCGCTTTTAGTATTGATTCTTCAATAAAATTAGGAAATGCGAAAAAAAAATTAGCTGATAATCTTTTCAAAGATTTAATAATTCCTCCCCAAGAAGTACTTTTTGGATTTAAAATGGTAAATATTAATGATTTAGAATTAAAAAAAATATTGGTTGGAAATCCTATAAAAGTGAATGTTGAATATAAAGAAAAGGATAAATTAGCCTTTTTAGATAGAAGCGATAATTTAATTGCAATTGGTATAATAGAAGATGGTATGGGAGCGCCAAAAAAAGTTATAAGAAATGTATAAGAATATTTTTATTATTGGAGTTATTATTTCTTTAATATTCCTATTTTCTTCATGCAGTAAATCTTTAGTTGTAATAGAAGAGAATATTGGAGAGGGGCCAAAAATTCCTTTTCATATAAATCAAGATAATATAGAAGACTATAGTATCGAAGAATTAATAAGTCATGGTGAGTTACTCTTTTCGTTATCTTTTAATGAACTAGACGGTCTTGGCAGACCAGAGTCATCAGGAACAGCAAAAAAAAGATCTAGAAGAGAATCGCCTCAAAATTTTAATAGAATATCTGGCCCTGATGCGAATTCCTGCGTAGCTTGTCATAATTTACCTAAAGTTGGTGGTGGCGGGGATAATTCAAATAATGTATTTGGCCTAGCTTCAGACGTGGACTTTGCAACTCTAGAAGGTTCAGTTGGTTCTGAAGACGACTCTTCTAGTGTATTAGATATAACGAATGAGAGAAATACAGTTGGAATTTTCGGTGATGGATTAGTTGAACTTTTGGCCAGAGAGATGACAAGTGAATTACTTACTATTGTTGAACAAGCTAGGTTGATATCGGAGACTGATAACGCCCCACATAAAGCTGATCTAATTACTAAAGGAATAAATTTTGGTTATATAATTGCTTTGCCTAATGGATATATTGATACTTCTCATATAGATGGAGTTGATAATGATTTTATTGTAAGACCTTTTATACAAAAAGGGGTTATCTCTTCACTCAGAGATTTTTCTAATATATCTATGAATCACCACCATGGTATGCAATCAGAAGAACTTGTGGGAAATAATTCAGATTCCGATAGAGACGGGGTGATTAACGAATTAACTGAAGGTGATATAACCGCATTAACTTTATTTCAAGCAACCCTAGATTATCCTAAGAGAAATATTTCTAGCGACTCAAAGATTAGGCAATCCCAAAATAACGGGGAGGTTATTTTTGAAGATTTAGGTTGCTCAAGCTGTCACGTTTCTAATCTTCCCCTGAAAAGCCTTAAATTTGTTGAGCCGGGCCCATTTAATACTGAAAATAGTACTACATTGTCTGAATCAGAGAATAATCTTGTCATAGATTTAAAAAACTATGTGAGTAAACTTGAGAGGGATAAAGATGGTAATTATCTTATCCCTTTATTTAGTGATTTAAAAAGGCATGATATGGGGCAGATGCTTGATAATGAAAGGCCCCTACAAAAAGGTGTTCCTACAAATTATTGGCTAACAAAAAAATTATGGGGTTTTTATTCTGAGCCTCCTTTCTTACATCATGGCAGATCCAACTTACTTACTAATGTTATTGAAATGCATCAGGGAGATGCTAAAATTTCGTCAGATGCTTTTTTTGAGCTATCAGAAACTGAAAAAGCAGATCTGATTGAGTTTCTAAAATCATTTAAATAGATAAATTAGTCAAAGGTTTATGATGCACGATTCTCCTCTTGCGTTAGTCGCAGAATCAATAATATTACTTTCAATAATCATTATTTGCGCCAAACTTTTTGGAGAGTTTTTTTACAGATATTTAAAACTTCCAAGAGTAATTGGGGAGTTGGGTGCTGGTATTATAATTGGTCCTTATGCATTAGGAAGCCTTTCAATTGGAAATTTTGGCCCGTTAATACATATTCACCATGACTCAGTGATACCAGTTTCTCAATCACTCTATTTTCTTGCTAATTTAGGAGCTATAATTCTTTTATTTGAAGCTGGGCTGGAAACAAATAAGAAAAGATTTTTTGATAATATAGGATCTGCCAGTTTTGTTGCAATTGGTGGGGTAGCACTTCCATTTATTTTAGGGTTAGCGGCCACAATATTATTTGGATTTGCTTCATTTGAATCAATTAAGGCCCTTATACCCGGACTCTTTGTAGGCGCAATGATGACTGCAACCTCAGTGGGAATAACTGCAAGAGTTTTAGGTGACTTAGGTAAATTGGACTCCTCGGTAGGAGTAACAATTTTAGGGGGCGCAGTTGTAGACGATGTCCTAGGAATATTAATTTTAGCTGTAATTGTTGGAATCGAAGCTACTGGTGTCGTTTCAGGAATAGGAATTTTATGGATTTCCTTGAAAGCTATTTCATTTCTCTTAGTTTTAACATTGCTTGGAAGCTGGGCTTCTCCTTGGATTTCAAGTTTAATTATGAAACTGGGTACTAAAGAAGGTTTTTATAAAGAGCCAAGCGTGCATCTTTGCATTGCTCTTGGATTGGCCTTTTTAGTTTCTGGGGTAGCTGAGAAATATTTTGGATTAGCAATGATTATAGGTGCATACTCATTAGGGCTTGCATTATCAGGAACAATCTTATTTAAAGAAATAGAAGAGCCTATAAAGAAAATTAATGGATTTGTTGTGCCGGTTTTTTTTACTGTTATAGGCATGCAAGTAAACTTGCAGGCTATATTCGGTTCAGATTCTTTGACTACTACATTATCTTTTGCATTTGTGCTTACTATATTTGGTATATTGAGCAAAATTATCGGTTCAGGAGTTCCAGCTCTTATTTCAGGTTTCGATAGAGAAAATTCTTGGAGGATTGGCGTTGGAATGATGCCTCGTGGTGAAGTAGCTCTTATTATTGGAGGAATTGGATTAGCTACTGGGGTTATTTCTCAGACTATTTTTGGTGTAACAATAGTTATGACAATTGTAACAACCATACTAGCTCCAATAATGCTAGAAAAAAGTTATAAAAATAAAGCCCCTGCCAAATAGAGAGTTAAAATAGAAGATAATAAAAATAAACGCAATATACTACTTCCAGACCATATATCTGTTAGCCAAATAAGAACCTATCTTCAGTGTGGTATGAAATATTATTTTCGTTATATTGAGGAAATTAAACCTCCTCTTAATGGGTCAATGTTGAGAGGCTTAAGTGTGGATAAGGCTGCGAATGGTCATTTTTTAATTAAAGCTTCAGATAAAATTGGAATGAAGACGAAAGATTTTATAGATTTGGCAGTTGACCAGCATGATGAATTGGCTGACGAAGTTCAATTGGAAATCTCAAAATCAGAAAGCAGAGACACTGTTTCAAGGCTCTCTGACTTATACCATAAAACTCACGGAAAAAACCTTGTTCCAAAATCTGAGGAATCTATTCAAGTAAAATTAGTTGGTGATATGGGGATGCAGGTTCCTGTAATTGGTTTTGCCGATTTAATTACTGAAGATGACATGATAGTAGATACAAAAGTTAGGTCACAAAATAGAAAATTGGATCTTAGTAGAGATATACAATTAGTCACTTATTCAAAAATTACAAATATAAGTAAGGTTGCTATTGCCCAAGTTGTAGATACAAAAGAACCAAAATCTGATTTAATAGTTCATGAAGTAAATGAACTTTCAATTAATTCTGTTTCTCAGAAAATTAGAAGCGTTAGTGGAGCTATAAGAAAAAGAGTATTCTTGCCTGCTCCTGAGGGAAGTTGGTACTGTTCCAAGAAATGGTGCTTTTACTGGAATATTTGTCCGTATGGAGAAAGTTCAAAATAACAAAGGAGTTAAAAATGGGATTATTAGACGGAAAAAAAGTCCTTGTAACCGGAGCAAGAAAAGGGATTGGAAGAGGAATTGCTTATAAAGTTGCTCAAGAAGGAGCTGACGTAGGTGTAAATGATTATATTAATGATGAAGAGACCCAAAAGACTGTAGATTTAGTGGAATCTTTGGGCAGGAAATGTTCATCTCATATATTTGATGTAAGCAAGAAAGATAATATTGATTCAATGATAGATGAATTTTTGGATAAAAATGGATCTATTGATGTTCTAGTTAATAATGCTATTATGCAACCCCAAAACAAGCCATTTAATGAAATAGATGAAGAATGGTGGGATTATATGATGGATTTATCATTAAAAGGTTATTTTTTTGCGTGTCAGAAGGCTTCTAAAGAGATGGTAAAGCGTAACACTGCAGGCTCTCTAATTTGCATATCAAGTGTTCATTCTTTTAGGGCTGCTAAAGATTGGACTCCTTACGGTATTGCAAAAATGGGAATAAGAAGGATGGTAAAAGGTTTGGCTGCTGATTTGTCAGGGACAGGAATTAATTCAAATTGTATCGCGCCAGGAGCAATAAATAATACAATACCTGATGACGATAGAATTGAGCCAGAGGCAATAAATATGCCTTGGTTTCCATCTGGAAGACAAGGCCTTCCAAGCGATATTGCTAACTCAGTAGTATTTTTATCTTCTAAAATGGGGGAATATATTAATGGCGAGACCATATTGGTAGATGGAGGTATGATAGCTACTGGACTCGGAGATGGAAGACCAGATGACAAATAGAAAAATAAATAAAACTCCTTCTCACAGATTAAATAAGAAAATAAGAGAAGAATTAAAGTCAATAAATACCTCTGCTTTCGTTGATGTTATGGCACGACAATTTGGCTATAACCCAAGATATGTACTTATGAATAACGTTATGCCTTTAAATGATGGTAGCAGGCTTGTAGCGAGGGCAATAACAGTTAGATATCTCCCTGCAAGACCTGACTTTGATGAAATGAAACCGAAAAATGAAAAATCACCTGAGTATGCGGCATTTGAGATTGCTGGTCCAGGCGATGTAATAGTTATGGATTCAATGGAAACAAGCTTAATGTCAATCGGAGGTGATATTAAATTTCTGAGATTAAAACAGAGAGGAATTGATGGTTTAGTATGTGATGGAGGGGTAAGAGATATGGGTTCCGTTGAGAAATATAATATTCGAATATGGGGTTATGGCAAGACGTCTAATTTAGGAACCATGATTGGCACTCCATGTTCAACTAATGAGCCAGTAAAAGTTGATGGAATTTTAGTTATGCCAGGGGATTATATTGTAGCTGACGATGATGGGGTAGTAGTTATTCCGAGAACTATATGCAAAGAAGTTGCTGATGCAGCAATTGAGTATGATAGATTAGAGGAATGGATAAAGAATAAATTATCTGAAGAAAATTTGTCTCCAGGAAAATATTATCCGCCAGACGAGAATACCTACAAGGAATACAAAAAAAATCAGTAATTAAAATCTATTGTCATTCCGTCATAGGCCAATTGAATATCTATGCCTTCTGTATCAAGTAATTTTGAAAGATCATAATTTGTTTCATCGTGATCCACTGCACACATTATGTCAGTAAAAAATGATTTTTTGGGCTTAAATTTCCTTATTACCTCCAAAGCTTGATTATAAGTAAAGTGTGAGAAATAAGCAGGCTCGGGCCTTAGTGCGTCTATGATTAATATATCTAAATCTTCAAGCATATTTTCTGAAGATTTTGGGATTTCTGAAACGTCAGAAATATATGCTATTTTACCAAATTTATAACCAAAAGAAATGTACTGATTACCATGGAACACTGGTATAGGAGTAATATTTAAATCTCCTATTTTAAATGATTTTTCATCAATAATATTGAACTGAATTTTAGGGATCGGGCCCTTAGTTTTAACTTTTCCATTTTCGAATAAATAAAAATAAACTTTTTTAATTGATTCTAAATCTTGATCCCTCAAATTTATTTTAACGGTATTTTGAACAAAATTTGTCCAGTCTCTTAAATAATCTATGCCTCCTATTGCATCAGCATGTGCATGGGTGATAATCAGGTCACTAATCTCTCTAATTTCATTTTTTGGAAAGAATTTAATTGCTGATTCCCAAAATGTCTTACCTGCGTCAATTATAATATTTCTACTTTGGCCATTTTTATCAAAAGATTTGATAGCTACAGATGTGTTTCTTCTTCTATTTTTAGAATCTGGATTTTGAGCATCATTGCATACCTTACAGTTAGAATTTGGGTCAGTAAGGCAGCTTACACGAGGAATTCCATCAGATGATCCAGTTCCCAAGAAGATTAATTTTCCATTATTTATCATTAATTTTCTTTCGATAATTGATTATTTGTTATTGTGTTGCTAAATTAACACATTGTG
>CESD01083334.1_pt1 | contig 10433 bp, 7 predicted proteins | sample 531191 | NCBI WGS metagenome assembly CESD01 (sample SAMEA2622021, study PRJEB7988) | marine metagenome | biome: marine biome (ENVO:00000447); feature: deep chlorophyll maximum layer (ENVO:xxxxxxxx); material: "saline water (ENVO:00002010), including plankton (ENVO:xxxxxxxx)" | depth 188 m
CATACAGATTATAATGTAAATAAAGAGTGTTTTGCTCATAAAGATGCTTTTCACCCAGAGAAAATTTTTGTCGAGGGCTGTTCTGATGCAACCTGGGTTCAGCTAAATATTCATCTACATGAATTTACAGGTGATTCTAAATATTTTAATGAAGCTGAGCAAACAATCATAAATGAGGTATACAGACATCAAGACATTGATGGTTATAAATTTGCATATTATACAATTCCTAACGAGAATAAGACTCAACATAATCCATTTTATCATTGCTGTGCCTCAAGCGAACCAAGAGGAATGGAGATGTATTCAAATAATTTAGTTGGAGCTATTAATGGAGTCTTGTCAATTAATACCCTATTCCCCGCTAATATTAAATTATCGAATGAATTTGGAGGGGGTAGTATGAAAATTTCTGGAAACTTTCCTTATGCAAATAAGACAACTTTTAATTTTAATTTAGATTTCAAAAAGAAATTCAAAGTTGAGTTTAGAATGCCAACCAATACCTCACTTAATTCTGTTTTGGTTAACAATAAACAAGTCAAATACATTAAAAACATGAGGGGTAAGTATGAGTTAAATGGAAGTTGGAAAAAAGGAGATATAATCGATATAAATTATCAGTTTAATCTAAAAGCCCATGAAGAAATTGGAGAAGAAGGCAAAAGATGGGTTGCTTTTAGTTATGGACCTTTAGCCCTTGCTGAGAAATTAAATAGTAAAAATGATTTTTCTGTTGATAGGGATAAATTTAACAGGATGGCTGGAAGCAAATTAAATCGTCCAGAACCGTTCATTAATATAAATGCTAAAAATATAGATGTCTTGCTAGATAAATTAATACCTATTGAAGGTCCTCAGTCCAGATTTAAAATAGCTGAATCTGATATTGAGCTAATGCCTTATTATCAGACTGCTTCTAATTATTCAGGGCCAAGGACCTATTTCTATCTTGGAGAATAGTGTATTAATAGTTATTAAACTTTAAATAATAAATATGTTCATAATTGATAATTATATTTTAGCAGTATTATTTTGCTTTATTACAATGATATGCTGGGGGTCTTGGGCTAATACTCAAAAATTAGCAAGTCAGAAATGGCCTTTCCAGCTTTATTATTGGGACTACACTCTTGGAATTTTATTAATTACATTATTGTTTGGATTTACTCTTGGATCAATTGGAGACCAAGGGAGGGGGTTTGTTGATGATTTTCAGCAAGCTGAAATGACTAGTGTGACCTCAGCTTTTATTGGCGGAATCATTTTTAATTTCGCTAATCTTATATTAGTTATTGCTATTGAAATTGCAGGAATGGCAATAGCCTTTCCTATTGGTATTGGTATTGCACTAGTTTTAGGTGTATTTACTAACTATATTGCTCAGCCTGAGGGAGATCCACTAGTTCTTTTTATTGGGGTTACACTTGTAGCTGTGGCAATTTTAATTGACGGTATAGCATACAAGAAAATTCTCCAAAAATCAAATGATAACCCTCTCAAGGGAATTTTATTTTCTGCTTTAGCAGGAATCGCGATGGGATTTTTTTACAAATATGTAGCTGCATCTATGGTAACAGATTTTATTATGCCTGAGCCAGGTAAATTGACACCTTATACTGCTTTAGTAATTTTTTCGATTGGGATTTTTGTTTCAAGCTTTTTGTTTAATACTATTAATATGTATAGCCCTTTTTCAGGAGAAAAAGTAACATTTAGAGACTATTTTACTATGGGTAACACTAAACTACACATGATTGGAATTCTTGGAGGAGTAATTTGGGGTGTAGGGATGTCATTTAATATAATTGCATCGGAGCAAGCTGGACCTGCAATAGCATATGGCCTTGGACAGGGCGCTACTTTAGTAGCAGCTATTTGGGGAGTATTTATTTGGAAAGAATTTAAAGACCTTCCAAGCAATAGTTATTGGTTAATTCCACTTATGTTTTTATTATTTGTAACTGGGATATCTACTATAATTGCTGCTAAGTTAATCTAGAAACAAATGAGTTTATTTACAATTGGAAGCAGTAATACAGATTTAGTAATTTATCTTGATCATATCCCTAAGATAGGTGAAACAGTGATCGGTGGCGAGTCTTCCATTATTTTTGGAGGAAAAGGGGCAAACCAAGCGGTAGCTGCAAAAAGAGCAGGAGCGGATATAAAATTTGTTACTCAATTAGGAGATGATAGCTTTGGAGAGGGGATGAAAAAGCATCTTATGAAAGAGGATTTGCCCCAAGGGTATATACTTACGGATAAAAATCAACCCTCAGGAATAGCTCAAATATTTGTTTCTAAGAAAGGAGAAAATTCTATTGCTGTAGCTTCAGGCTCAAATGGAACATTGACATTTGATCGCCTTAAGCCTTTTATAAAAGATTTAGCAAGTGCAGATTTAGTTTTAGTTCAATTTGAAATTCCTATTGAAACAGTAATGGATTTAATTGACTTTTGCTTTAATAAGGGAGTTAAGACATTAGTTAATCCTGCTCCTGCAATAAAATTGACCCCTGAAAAGTTAAGTAAAATATGGATGATTACCCCAAATGAGTCAGAAGCTGAAATTTTAACAGGTATTACAGTTAATAACCAGCAAAGCGCAATCAACGCAGCCCAGATGATTTTAGCTATGGGTGTGGAGCACTGTATTGTTACTCTTGGAGAAAAAGGAAGTGTCTGGATTAGTAAAAATGGTGCTTTTCACTTTACAGTCCCTAGTGTCAATTCAGTAGACTCCACTGCTGCTGGAGATGTATTTAACGGGTATTTAGCAGCAGGAGTTACCAGGGATTTACCTCTAGAAAAGGCTATAGTAATAGCTCATGCTGCTGCTTCTTTATCTGTCACAGTAAAGGGAGCTCAAACCTCTATTCCCAGTAAAGAAAAGACCCAGTTTTTTTTAAAACAAAATCCAATTGAAATAAAAAAAATCTTTTAATCTAATTATCTTCCTTACTGGAATAAAAATAAAACCATATGAAAAAAATAATATTTATTTCCATTTTAATTAATTCATTTTTTGTTTTTGCGCAATCAAAAGACAAACCAAATTTTATAGTAATATTTTGTGATGATATGGGTTATGGGGATATTGGAACATTTGGTAATCCAATAATTCGTACGCCAAATATTGATATGATGGCTGATGAAGGTCAAAAGTGGACTCAATTTTATGTTGCAGATCCTGTTTGCACCTCAAGTAGAGCTGCATTACTTACCGGTAGATACCCAATCAGATCAGGAATGACCTCTGCAAAAAGAGTGGTTTTATTTCCTGATTCTTCAAGGGGATTGCCCTTGGAGGAAATAACTATAGCTGAGGTATTGAAGGATGAAGGCTATTCTACAGCAGCTATTGGAAAATGGCATTTGGGGCATCTACCTAAATACCTTCCCCAAGCTCAGGGTTTTGATTCATATTATGGGATTCCTTATTCAAATGATATGAATCATAATGGGTTTTTTGGTGAGTATTTAGAAAACGCAGATGATCCTCACTATTTTTCTGATGTAAATAGGTTTGATGTTCCGTTAATTGAGAACACAACAGAAATTGAGCGACCTGCAAACCAACTAACAATAACCAAAAGATATACAGAAAGAGCATTAGAATTTATAGAAACAAATAAAGACAAGCCTTTCTTTTTATATCTAGCTCACAGTTTACCCCATATTCCCCTTTTTGTTTCTGAGGAGTTTAAAGGAAGGAGTAAAGCAGGAGTATTTACTGATGTTATTGAGGAGATCGATTGGAGTGTTGGTCAAGTTATTAAAACACTGAAGAAAAATAATATAGATAGAAATACTGTAGTTGTATTTACTTCAGATAATGGTCCATGGCTACTTTTTAAAACTCATGGAGGTTCAGCGGGGCCATTGCGTTCTGGTAAAGGAACTACTTTTGAAGGGGGTCAAAGAGTTCCAACAGTCTTTTGGGGCCCAGGAATTATTGAGCCTGGGGTCATCAATCAAATGGGCTCAACACTAGACCTTTTGAATACATTTGCTTCATTATCCGGGGGAAAGACTCCTTCAGATAGAAAAATGGATAGTTATGATTTATCTAAGGTTCTTTCTGAAAGAGCCGAAAGCCCTAGAAAAGAATTTTTTTATTGGGCTTTTGCCGAACTTCACGGGTACAGGACAGAACAGTATAAAATTCATGTAAAACAAAGGGAAGATATTAACTATAGCAGCCCTACAATTATTCTTGAAAAACCTGAGCTTTACGACTTAAGGGCCGATATCTCGGAGAAATATGATGTAGCTAAAACTTTCCCAAATGAAGTATTGAAAATGCTAAAGACCATGGAATCACACCTAAAGGATGTAGAAGGGTCAAGGCCTGAACAGTTATCACATGTTATTGAAGGATCTACCTCAACAGATGGGTTTAGAGATAAGGGAAGAGGGTTTTAAAATGAAGAACATAATTATTTTCTTGATAGTTTTCAATGTGACATTCCTTTTTAGTCAATCAAATGATAAACCTAATTTTGTAGTCATTTTTTGTGATGATTTAGGCTATGGAGATATTGGGGTTTTTGGGAGTCCTATAATTCGAACTCCAAACCTCGATCAGATGGCTACAGAAGGTCAAAAGTGGACACAGTTCTATGTAGCTGATCCAGTTTGTACCCCAAGCAGGGCAGCTTTAATGACCGGAAGATATCCTATTAGATCAGGGATGACTTCATCAAAAAGGGCTGTTCTTTTTCCTGACTCTGCAAATGGTTTGAAACAAGAAGAAGTAACAATTGCCGAGGTTTTAAAAGATCAGGGATATGCAACTGGAGCTGTTGGTAAATGGCACCTAGGTCATTTACCCAAATTCCTTCCACTCCAACAAGGGTTTGATTCTTATTATGGTATTCCTTACTCTAATGACATGGTTAATAATGGCTTTACGGGCCACGTTTACCGTAAAAATATACTTGACCCTTATTTTCAAGCTCCAGCCACTAGGTTTAATGTGGCTCTTGTTGAAAATACAATCGAAATTGAAAGACCAGTTGATCAAACCACTATCACAAAACGTTATACTAAAAAGGCAGTCGAATTTATTGATAAAAATAAAAATCAATCTTTCTTTTTATATCTCGCTCACAGCATGCCTCATATTCCACTTTTTGCATCTGACGAATTTATTGGCAGAAGTAAAGCAAGTTTGTATGTTGATGTTATTGAGGAAATTGACTGGAGTGTAGGTCAAGTACTTGAGGCTTTAAAAAGAAATAATTTAGATGAAAATACAGTGGTCGTTTTTTCTTCTGATAATGGCCCTTGGCTTAGTTTTAAAATTCATGGTGGCTCTGCGGGACCACTTCGGGCAGGTAAGGGAACTACTTTTGAAGGGGGTCAAAGAGTACCAACAGTTTTCTGGGGGCCTGGCATTGTGAAACCAGGGGTCATTAATCAAATTGGATCAACGCTTGATTTGATCAACACTTTTGCCTCGCTTTCAGGCGGAAAGGTACCTGAGGACCGCAAAATGGATGGGTATGATTTATCTAAAGTGCTTACAGAAAAAGCAGTAAGTCCAAGGAAAGATTTTTACTATTGGGGATTTGCTCAATTACATGGCTACAGAACAGAACAATTTAAATTACATGTTAAGCAAAGAGAACCAGTTCACTATGGTAGACCTACTATTATTTTAGATCCACCAGAGCTTTACAATCTCCGTGCTGATATTTCTGAAAAATATGATGTTGCTATGGATCACCCCGATTTAGTTGATAAGATGTTAGATAAAATAGAGAAACACTTAAAAGACATTGAAGGATCAACTCCAGATCAATTGGTAGATAGACTACCAAAAGAATAGCTTTTAATTAATAGGCTACGTAAACCAAGGGTGCGTTCCAAATTGATTTTTTTTAACTTTTATTTTATTATCTAAATAACAATTGATTCCTTTCAAAACTGAGCTTAGGTATTTTTTAAGTTTTGGTCTAACATAAAAATAGTGGACCCAAAAATAAAATATTTTAGGAATTTTACTTGACCTGTATGGAAAAACGGCAATCTTGAGTTCAGAATGCCCCCCATTTTTTTTTATTTTCCATACTACCTTTGATTTTTTACCTTCCTTCTTTCCAATGTAAAGTTCAAATCCGATAGGGGCATCCCATTTCTTAAACTCCCTATAATATTCCAGATCATTTAGATAGACTAAAAGGTCTTTTTTCTCATTATTTTCTCTCCAATAAAGTACTTTGTTTTCTTTACAAAATGGATGGACATTTTCTAGTATTCCAGGGGTTGATATTAATTCCCAGACTTCCTCTTGTGATTTTTTTAGTTTTATTTTTGATTCTATTGAGTAATTCATTTGAACATTAGGATCAATATTAACGAAGTTAATTTTTTTCTAAATAAGATTTAAATATGAATTAATTTAAGTAGAATGTTTAATTGATAATCACTAATTTAAAGCTTGTAATGAAGAATGTTTTTTTGTTATTTCTATTTCTTAATACTGCTTTATTTTCTCAAAAGTACTCTATAGAGGAACACCAAGCTTTAAATGATTCTGTCAAATTGATTAGGGGTGTTCGACCACTTAAAGCTATTAATATGCTCCTTGAAATAGCTGATATTCAAAAAGATTACCCAACCCCTCAACTCACAAACACATATAATTTAATTGCGGAAATCTTATTTAAACAAGGTCTTTTCTCTGAGTCACTTTCCTATTTCAAATTATCGCTTGATTGTTTCACGTTAACTAAAAAGACTTTCCCGTCTACAAATGTTACTTATCCGCCCTGGATATTAATTAATATTGGAAATGTATATTTTCATAATAATAATTTTGATAGGGCTTACGAATACTTTCAGATGGCTCAAAAAAATTTCCAGGAAACAAATGATCACAATAAAATTTATGGTTTACCCACAGCTTATGATAATATTGGTAAAGTTTTTCTAAAAAAAGCCAATTATGATACTGCCTTGATCTACTTTCAGAAATCTTTAAAAATTAGAGAAGAGAATAAATTAAAAGGCGCGATGATTTATTCTTATAATAATTTAATGTCTCTAGTCTCCCAAGATAATGAGGCTTTGGTTATAAAGTATAAAAATATTGTTGATGGTCTTTTTGAAAAAATTAGCTTTTTGCCAAATGAACCTGATGGTCAAATAAACATAGAGACTAATTATGGAACATTTAATTACATGTTAGGACTATTTTATTATGATTTAGATGAATTTGAAAAATCTATTAACTATCTAATTAAATCAAGTCAGTTTTTATCAAATTCATTTAATGATAAAATAAACTCAGAACTCTTAATAGCTAAATGTCAAATTGCTTTAAGGAATTATAAGCAAGCAGAGACTATACTAATTAAGAATTTAAATTATTTAAGAAAAATCGGAGTTAATTCACCTCTATTAAAAGTTAGGATTTATAATTTACTTGATAAAGTTTATACCGATTTATCAATGAAGGATCAATTGATTTTAGTTAAGGACTCAATAATAAATTTAAATGCAAATATTTCAGATAATAAATTAAGTAATTCAATTCTTAGTTTAGAGACGAGTCTTCTTTTAGATGAAAAACAGAGGGAATTAAACAAAGAGCTATTAAATTATTATTATTTAATTTTTGGATTAGTAATTGCAATCATACTATTTTTTATTCTATTTATTTCACTTAGGTTAAATATAAATTTTCAAAAAGAAAAGAACAAACGTTTAGCTGTACAAAAAGAACTTATCAACACTGAACTTAAGAACAAACAACTTGAACTTATTGGAACAACCTCTTATATTGAGCAGCGAAATACTTATTTAGAAAATTTACGGGATAATCTAAAATCCAAATCTAGTGCTGGACAATCAGTTGATATAGGTAATAAAGATTCCGAAGTCAGATCTGATTTAACTGAAGAATTAGATAATATTATTCAGTCTAGAAATTCATTTGAGTCATTTAAAAACCAATTCAATAAAGCTTTTCCTGATTTTTTAAAAAATCTAATTTCCCTTCATCCTGACCTTTCACCAACAGACCTTCAGTTGTGTGCATACATAAAGCTCAATCAATCTAACAAAGATATTGCTAGCATAAAAAATTTATCACTTAGAACGATAGAGAGTCAACGTTATAGGCTTAGAAAGAAGCTAAAAATTCAAAAGTCCACTGACTTATTCAATTATTTAACAAATTTAGATTAATTTATTATCAACGCATATTAAACTCACATAAAACACATAATTAATTACTTTAATATTAAATTTTCAATTTTTTTTTATCACCAATTTATTTTTTTAAACGCATAATAAACTCATATTATATTCACAATATACCCATAATATACTCTTAATATACTGCATTTTTACTGCATTTGGTGTTATTAACATTTGTTGTTAATTTCTTTAAAACTTTAATTAACATAACAGTATATGACTAAGTAACTTTGTTAAAACAATTAAAAGGGTATGCCTTCTGCTGCTGATCAAATAGCATTTGAACAGAAGTTTGTTACTATTTATCCTATGTTTAACAACCGCCTGATTGTTAAGCACCCAACCTTGACTCCCGTAGAATTAAAGATTTGTGCTTGTCTAAAAATGAATTTAGACTCTAAATCTATTGGGGAATTATACCAAAGGAATTACCGAACAATTGAAAATTGTCGACATAAGATTCGAACGAAGATGGCCCTTAAGAAAAACCAAAATCTTGTCACATATATAATGTCAATAAACTAATCATCGATTTGAGAAAAATATTTAAAATAAACGCTTTAAGAATTATCACCATGTTAATGGGGATGTTTTTGACGCAGTTTGTTTTTTCTCAAACTAAATCGATGAATATTACTTCGTTTACAAATGTGACAGATGTAGATGGCAGTGGAACCATAACTGCAGGTGATGTAATTAATTTCAATCTACATATTAAAAACGATGGTAATATTCAGTTAAACGCCCTGAACTTTTCTGAAACAAGCGTTAAAAGATTAGATAATAATAGTACAGTTGGAACAGTTTCATTTACCTATCAAAGTTCAAGTCATTCAAACTTAGCAGGAACATTAATTTCAAATGAAACCGAAATTTATTCAGGAACCTACACCTTAACGGCATCAGATATTGCTGCGGGAGGAATTAGTTTTGGTGCAACTGGTCAGTCATCAAGTCCTGGACAATCAAATGACGTTAGCGATGTAAGTGATGACGGAAATGATGGTGATGGAAATACTTCTAATGACAGAAATATTGTTACTGCAGGAGAGACAGCGGGATCCATTGAGGTTAATAAATTCTTCTCTGGATATCAAGATGTAGACGGGAATGGTGTTTGGTCACCAGGTGATGTAGTAACCTATGGCGTTGAAGTAATTAACAATGGTTACCAGGAGATAATTACTATAGCACCCGATGATGCACTTCAAGATGGAGGTGGAAATGCAAAAGCACTTACAGCGCCTTTTACTCCTCCAGGAGTAGTTTTTCAGGGATCTACCCACGGAAATATCTCAGATGCTGGAGCAGGTAATGGAACTACAACGGGGACATTATTAGTTGGGGAAAAAGTTGAGTACCAGGCTACTTTTACCCTTGATCAGTCAACAATTGACTCAGGTCAAATAAGGAATTGTTTTTCGGCTCAAGCAATTGTAAAATCCACAGGAGCAAATGTTAATGATTCTTTGGATACCTGCGTGGATACTACAATTCCTCATGTTCCAGTAATCGAAGTAACAAAGATTGCCTCGGTTGATGATGTAAATAACAGTAGTACAAATGATGTTGGAGATATAATTACTTATGACATTTTTATTGAGAATAAGGGAAATGTAACAATCAGCGGGATTCAGTTTAATGAAACTTTTACAGATGGTTTAGGAAATAGTTTAAGCCTTACATCAGGGCCAACGTACGTTTCTTCAACGAAGAGCTCAGCTCAAGGGACTCTTAGCATTGCTGAAATTGAACGATATAGGGCAACATTCCAAATAACGGCTTCTGCAGCAAATTCAGGACAGATTGATAATAGTTTAAAGGTAATTGCTAATAGTCCTGGACAAACTAATAATGTGTCAGATACCTCGGATGACGGTTTAGATGATGATGGAAACACTACTGATGATCCAACGGTGACCTCAGCTACCATAGTAAAGTCTATGGATGTTACAAAAAGTGCTCAGGTGATTGATAATGGTGACGGTGAAATTGGAGCTGGAGATATAATTAGGTATACAATTACAGTTTTAAATACTGGACAAATTAATCTAAATAATCTTTTCTTTAGTGACGATTTAAGAAATGGTGGAGGTGATATCAGAGATTATGATGCGCCTGGTATTTCAGGGGGTTCAAATAATCCCCTTCAGCCAAATCAATCATATACTTATACTGCAAGCTATACTATTGTAGCAGGTGATACGGCAACAGGCCAAATT
>CESD01098788.1_pt1 | contig 10418 bp, 9 predicted proteins | sample 531191 | NCBI WGS metagenome assembly CESD01 (sample SAMEA2622021, study PRJEB7988) | marine metagenome | biome: marine biome (ENVO:00000447); feature: deep chlorophyll maximum layer (ENVO:xxxxxxxx); material: "saline water (ENVO:00002010), including plankton (ENVO:xxxxxxxx)" | depth 188 m
CACGCTCTCCAAGCGTGCGCCTTAAACCGCTCGGCCATCTCTCCTAATTACATTCAAATTTTTTAAAAACTTTAATTATAAAGCATTTATATTCTTATTAATATATATAATATAAAGATACTATCTCAAAAAAGTTATGACTAAAAAAATTTTAAATAATTCTTTTTTTTTAAGAAAATTATTAAATTTTTCATATTATATTTTCTACCTTTTTGTATTATTAATTTTTTTTGAAGTACTTATTCGAATATTAGTTTTTTTTCCGACTAATTCTGATGTTTTTAAATATGGATTTAAAAAATCTGTCATATTTGATGTTGTAGACTTATCGAGATTACAAATAGTAGTATTTGATAAACAAAAGGACGTAAAAAAAAATAAATTAACAAATATTAAAGATGAAAAAGTATGGGTTTTTGGTGGATCAACCACTGAAGGATCTGGTTGTGAAGGCTCATATTCATCATCCTGGCCAATAGAACTATCAAAAATAAATAAAAATTTTAAATTTAGAAATTTTGCATTCGGTGGCGCATTTACAGATAATCAAATTAATTTGTTATATCAAAATATCGATGGAAATGTACCTGATGTAATAATGTGGGCAAATAAATTTAATGCTATTCGAATAACGGGATCTAAAGATTATAGAAATAAAAATATATTAAAATATGACTTTGTTCACTCAACTAAAACTAAATTTATTATGAATATTAAAACTTTAGATAAAACATTAAAGTCATATTTCTTGTCTTATGCATTTCTTGATAAAATTGTTACGAGAATAAGAATAATATTGCAAAAATCTAAGACAAATAGCCAATTACAATTAATCAAAGTATATAAAATAGAACCCACTAAAAAAGATATTACATACGCTCTTGAAAACTTTAAATTGAACACAATCGAAGCGATAGAACTTTCTAAGAAATTTGGTGTTAAAGAATTTTATATTGTTTCACTCTTAAGCAGTTATGATTTCGTCGGTGATAAATTAGAAATCAAACTTTATTATGATAAAATTAATGAAATTGAAAAAATATATTATCCATTTGTAAAAATAATTAACTCGAATTTAGATACAGATAATTACAATATGAATGAACTATTTTGTGATCCAATTCACCAAACTAGAAAAATGAATATCTTACAAGCTGAAATGATTAATAAACAATTATTAAATTTCTCAGAACTACTTATAAAATAAAATTAGAATAATACTCTTTATTATCTAATAAATATTTAGGGAATGATCTGTCTAATTCAACTTTTTCGTACCTATAACCTCTATTAAATAAGTCTTCTTTTCCCAGTATTTTTTTATCTATAATATCTGGGGAAGAAAATTCTTCACCACTGTATTCTGAATGAGCGAATGTCTTAAGTTTTTTTGAGATATCTAAAGATGACATAATATTATTAAAATGCCATCCACCATCAAAAAATAATTCAATATTTCTCTCTTTGTCGATTCTGTAAAACCTATATTTTAAGTTTTTTGCCCAAACTTTTTGCCTCATATAATCAATTGATTTTAAATTTTTCTTTTTGCACACACGTGGACCATCCCAAGGTGTTTCAAATTTATTATAAAGATTAAACTTATAATTAAAATTTTTTTGTAGGAAAATCCCGTATTTTTTTTTTAATTGAAAGTTTTTTAATAAATTTGGGTTTGGTATCTCATCTGGATCAGAGAAGAAAATATAATCTTCATTCTCTACGAAAGTAAGATTGTCTAATAAAAATTCTCTTTGGATTGCTTGATTTGTCCAAGGATTGTTATTTTTTGGAAATGGCTCCTCAAGAACAAAATATTTTAATTTTTCATTATTTGAATATTTATTGAAGTTAAAATTTAATTCTTTTTTGTTACCCTTATGGTCGTATAATGATTCACAAACAACTAAAAAATCTACATCATTTTTAATAATATTATATCTTAAATCGAATATATAGTTCTCATTAAAAAATGTAATACAATCAATAATTTTGCTTTTCATATATTAAAACTAATCCTTGTTTATTTTTAAAACACCTATGAAAGCTTCCTGAGGAATTTCGACTTTTCCGAATTGTTTTGCTCTAGCCTTTCCTTTTTTTTGCTTTTCTAATAATTTTCTTTTTCTGTCTAATGCTCCGCCACCATGAATCTTTGTTAATACATCTTTTTTAAAACCTTTTATTGTTTCTCTAGCTATTATCTTGCCACCAATAGCTGCTTGGATTGGTATCATGAAATTATGTCTTGGTATTAAGTCTTTAAGCTTTTCACACACTTCTCTTCCAATAATTTGTGCAAAATCTTTGTGAACCATCATAGCTAAAGCATCTACAGGCTCGGAATTAACAAGTATAGACAGCTTAACTAAATCTCCTTCTCTATGAGCAATTATGTCGTAATCAAAACTCGCATATCCACTTGTCATTGATTTCAATCTATCATTAAAATCAAATACGACTTCGTTTAAAGGTATTTCGTAATTTAATACCGCTCTATTTCCAGAATAACTCAAATTAGTTTGAATGCCCCTCTTATTTTGGCATAGTTTTATTATTGAACCTAAATATTCATCAGGCGTAATTATTGTGGCTTTGATCCATGGCTCTTCTATAATTTTTATTAATGATGGGTCAGGTAAACTTGACGGATTCTGTAAATCTAGAATTTTGTTATTATTAAGATGCACTTTATAAACTACTCCTGGTGTGGTTGTAATTAGGTTTATATCAAATTCTCTCTCTAGTCTTTCTGTGATTATTTCTAAATGCAATAAACCTAGAAAACCACATCTAAAACCTAATCCTAATGCAGAAGAAGACTCTGCCTCATATGAAAAACTTGCGTCATTTAATTGTAATTTAGCTAGACCGTCTTTTAACTTTTGATAGTCTGAACTATCAACTGGAAACAAACCACAAAATACAACTGGTTTACTTGGTTTAAAACCTGGCAATGCATTTTGTAATGGCCTGTTAGCATCACATATTGTATCTCCAACTTTAGTATCTGAAAGATTTTTTATACCAGTTATAATAAATCCAATTTCTCCTGTATTAAGCTCATTAATATCTTTTGGTTTTGGAGTGAAAACACCTACTTTCTCAATTGTGTATTCTTGATTAGTTGACATCATTTTTATTTTCATGTTTTTAGTGAGTTTACCATCAATTACTCTTACTAGTATTACTACTCCAAGATAAGTATCGTACCAACTATCTACTAATAAACATTTTAAAGTATTATCTCTATTTCCTTTTGGGGATGGTAAATAATTTACGATACTTTCCAATATTTCATCTATTCCCTCACCTGTTTTTCCAGAACAAGGTATTGCATTATTTGTCTCTATACCAATTACATCTTCGATTTGTTTTGATGTTCTATCTAAGTCTGAAGCTGGAAGATCAATTTTATTAAGTATTGGAATAATTTCATGATTCATATCTAAAGCTTGATAAACATTAGCAAGTGTTTGTGCCTCAACACCTTGTGTACTATCTACAATAAGAATAGAACCTTCACATGCGTAAAGAGATCTACTTACTTCATAACTAAAGTCTACGTGTCCAGGAGTATCGATTATGTTTAGAATATACTCTTTGCCATTTTTAGATTTATAATTTAATTTTACAGTCTGGGCTTTTATTGTAATACCTCTTTCACGTTCTATATCCATTGAGTCAAGAACCTGGGCCTTCATTTCTCTATCAGTCAAACCACCACACTTATGAATTATTCTATCAGCAATTGTAGATTTGCCGTGATCTATATGTGCAATTATTGCAAAATTTCTAATATTATCGATATTGTCCATTAGGATCTTAGTTTAGAACCAGTTTTATCTTCTACTATTTTAACTATTTTATTTGAGACTGCATTTATATCACTTTCAGTAAGCGCTTTATCATTTGATTGAATAACAACTTTAAAAGCTAATGATTTCTTATCATTAGGAATATTTTCACCTTCATAAAGATCAAAAACCGAGATATCTTTTACAAGATAAGTATCAACGTTTTTTATCAAATTTATTACTTCTTGAGCTTGAATATTTTTATCAATAATAAAAGCAAAATCTCTCTCAGATTTTTGATATTCGGAAATTTCATAATTAGCTTTATATTTTTTATTATTTTGTTTTAGTTTAACATACTTATCTAAATTTATTTCAAATCCAATTAATGAATTTGTTTTGATATCTAGTTGATTAATAATATTAGGGTGCAGTTCTCCAAATGAAGCGAAGTAATTATTTTTATTATTTATAAAAGAAATATTGCCGCTTTTTCCAGGATGATAGTAATTTGGCAAATTAGTTGTTTCAATTACAATCTGATTTTTTTCTGTTCCTAACTCGTAAAGTGTATGTAATAGGTCCTTTTTAACATCAAAAAGATCAATGTATCTTCCTTTCTCATTCCAGTTTGGATTTGAAGCATATCCAGATGAAATTGCACATACATTTATTATTTGATCTCCAGGATTTTTTCCTTCAAAAATTGGTCCTATTTCGAATAACGAAATATTCTCCTCACCTCTATCAATATTTTCTTTAACCTTTTGAACTAAATTTGAAAAAATTGATGATCTTAAAACGCTTAAATCGGAGCTAATTGGATTAATTAATTTATTTATTTTTCTATTATTCAAAAAATGATTATTAATTTTTTCATTTGTAAATGACCATGTTATAGCTTCTAGGTATCCTCTCGCCGCCACAGATCTTTGCGCTAAATGGAAATGTTTTTGTTCATAATTTAAAGTTTGATTTATTCTTTTTTTTTCAGGTTCAATTGACTTAATTGAATCCAGACCTTTTATTCTAATTATTTCTTCTACCAGATCTATTTTACTAACAACATCTGGTCGCCAACTCGGTACCTCTACATTTATATTATTTTTTTTATTTTGACATTTAAAGCCTAAACTTTCTAATATATTGATTATTTCATTTGAATTAATTTTTATACCTAAAACTTTTGATGGGAATTTGTTTTCTATTATTATTTTTTTTTTAGAAAATTTTTTTGTTTTTGTGATTTGAAAGTTGCTTACTTCACCACCACAAATTTCTACAATCATATCAGCTGCTTTTTGTAAACCAATCTCAACTGAATTTGGGTCAATTCCTCTTTCGAATCTATATTTTGCATCACTATTCAAATTTAGAATACTTGAAGTTTTTCTAGTTATCGATGGATCGAAATAGGCTGACTCAACAAGAATATTTTTTGTACCTAATTCGGTTGAGGAACTGGTTCCACCAATAATACCACCTAAACCTAATGGACCACTTTCGTCGGCAATTACACACATACCATCTGATAAATTATATTTTTTATTGTCTAATGCATTTAATGACTCATTCTTATTTGACTCCCTAACAATAATTTTGTTATTTATTTTATCTAAATCGTAAGCATGTAGTGGTCTGTTCAAATCTAACATAATAAAATTAGTAACATCAACAACTGCAGAAATGGGTCTAGATCCAACCGAGATTAATCTATCTTTAAGCCATTTCGGACTTTCTTGATTTTTTATATTTGTAATCAAACAGCTCCCAAAAATTGAACAAGATTGATTTTTCGATTTTTTAATTACAACATTTATTTTTTTTTTATTTTTTTTTATTTTTTTGCTTTTTATTTGCTTCATTTTACCAACTCCTGCGGCTGCTAAGTCACGAGCTATCCCACGTACACCTAGACAATCTGGCCTATTCGGGGTTATTGATAATTCAATTGTATTTTCTTTTTTTGAGTCAAAATAACTTTTTCCAACTTTATTTTTATATTTATTACCTAAAGATATGATGCCCTGACTTTCACCAGATATATTTAATTCTGATTCTGAACAAAGCATACCATATGATGTTATACCTCTGATTTTTGATACCTCTAATTTCATTTTATTTTTTGGTATAACTGATCCTGGTGGTGCATATACAGTTAACAAACCATCTTTTGCGTTTGGAGCGCCACAAACTACTTTTAAAATATTTTTATCACCAATATCAACATCACAAAGTTTCAAACGATCTGCATTTGGATGTTTTTCTGCTTTTATAATTTTTGCAACTATGAAATCTGATAATTCATTTTTAATTGGATTAATAGACTCAACCTCTAATCCAATTCTATTTAAAGTATTTACGATTTGTTGTTCATTTTTATTAGTGTTCAGATGATCTTTTAACCATTTAGTGGTGAACCTCATCGACTTAAACCCCTATAATTCGTTGGAACATCGACTGGATCAAAGCCATAATGATTTAACCATTTATAATTACTCTCAAAAAAAGATCTTAGATCTTTAATTCCATACTTTAACATTGCCAAGCGATCTATTCCTATGCCAAAAGCAAATCCTTGATATTTTGACGGATCAACTTTTGAGTTTATTAAGACATTTGGATGAACCATTCCACATCCTAAAATTTCTAACCATTTATTTCCTTCACCAATTACGATTTTACCATCTTTAAGATCATATCCAATATCAACTTCCGCTGAAGGTTCTGTAAAGGGGAAATGACTTGGTCTAAATCTCATTTTTAATTTTTTTACTTCAAAAAATTCTTTAATAAAATAGTTAAGGCAACCTTTTAAATGGCCCATATTAATATCTTTGTCTATATGCAGGCCCTCAAGTTGATGAAACATTGGCGTATGAGTTTGATCACTGTCACATCTATAAGTTCTTCCTGGTGCAATTATTTTAAAAGGAGGTTTTCCTTTGAGCATTGTTCTAATTTGTACTGGAGACGTATGGGTTCTTAATAATAAATTTTTGTCTTCGCTTAAATAAAAAGTATCATGCATATCTCGCGCAGGATGATTTGGGGGAGTATTAAGTGCAGTGAAATTATTATATTCATTTTCCACATCAGGACCTTCTGCAACACTGAAACCAATTTCAGAAAAAATTGAAGATATTTCGTCAATTACCTGTGATACTGGATGTATTTTACCCTGTTTGAAAGAACGCTCTGGTAGAGTAACATCTATTTTTTCTTTTGATAACTTTTTATTTATTTCTTCAATTTCTATTTGTTTAATTACTAGATTAAGTTTTTCTTGAAGTATAATTTTAATCTCATTAAGTTTTATAGCAAAACTTTTTTTCTGATTTTCAGTTTTTGTGGTAATAAATTTAAACTGATTAGTAATTAAACCATTTTTTCCAAATAATTCGTTTTTAATTTTATTCAAATCGTCTGTTGAACTACATTTGTCTAGTTTATCTAAATATTGTGATTTTATTTTTTCTATTTCAGACATTTTAATAGAATATTTGTTAAGATTAGAAAAACAATAGAAAGATTAGTTCAACGCAGCCTGAGCTTTTTTGACTATGGTTTTGAAAGCTTGTGGATTTTCATAGGCAATTTCTGCTAAAATCTTTCTATCTAGCTTAATTCCTGATTTGCTTAATCCATTAATGAATTTAGAGTAAGTAATACCCTCATTTCTCACTCCAGCGTTGATTCTTTGAATCCATAAAGATTTAAAATCTCTTTTTTTATTTCTTCTATCTCTATAAGCATATTGCAAAGCTTTTTCATATGCTTGCTTTGCTATTCTAATTGTATTTTTTCTTCTCCCGTATTGACCTTTTACAGCCTTTAATATTTTTTTATGTTTCGCTTTACTAGTAACTCCTCTTTTTACTCTAGCCATTTTATCCTCTTAAGTTGTAAGGCATATATGATTTTACAATTTTACTATCTTGCTTTGACATTATAGTAGTGCCTCTTTGTTTTCTTATTTGCGAATTAGTTCTTTTGATCATACCATGTCTTTTTCCTGCTTGAGGCATTACTACTTTACCTTTAGATGTAATCTTAAACCTTTTTTTTGCAGAGCTTTTAGTTTTTAATTTTGGCATAATTTCAAGGGTTATACAAAATACAATCTTTTTTACAACATGAATAATTAAATTGGTTGGACCACCATAATCATTTGTTTTCCGTCAAATTTGGGTTGTAATTCAATTTTTCCAATGTTTTCCATATCTACTTTAATTTTTTCCATTAATTCATTTCCTATGTTTACATGTTGAAGCTCTCTACCTTTAAATCTAATGGTAAATTTTACTTTATCCCCTTTTGATAAAAACTTTTGAGCATTTTTAATTTTAAAAGTATAATCATGAACTTCGGTTACGGGCCTTAGTTTTATTTCTTTTAACTCAACTTTTTTTTGATTTTTTTTTGCTTTACTAGCTTTTTTCTGTTGATCATATTTATATTTACCAATATCCATGATTTTACAAACCGGTGGGCGGACATTAGGTGCAATTTCAATTAAATCCAAACCTTCATTTTTGGCCTTGCTTATTGCTTGTTGAAGATTTAAAACGCCTAAGTTTTGACCCTCACTATCGATTACTTGTACTTCTGAAGAATTAATTCTATTGTTATATCTCGGTCCATAAGATTTATTTTTTTTTTGAAAATAGTTATTTTTGAAATCAGGCACTAAATTGAAGGAGCTTTATTTTGATCAGAGTATTTTTTAATAAATTCTTTTATTAACATGTTTTCTTGTTTATCAGAATTCAATCTTCTAATAGTTACTGCGTTGGAGTCAACTTCTTTTTTTCCACATATTAATAGCATTGGTACCTTTGCATTAGAATGTTCACGAATTTTATAATTTAAATTATGACTTTTTAGATCTACATCGCACGATATACCCGAATTTTTAATTTGTTTTTGGATTGATTTTGCATAATCATTAAAATCATCTGATATTGGGATCACAACAGTTTGAAGTGGTGATAGCCAAAAAGGTAATTTGCCAGCATAATTTTCTATCAATATTCCTATAAATCTTTCAAGTGAACCAAATAATGCTCTGTGAAGCATAACAGGTATTTTTTTTGATCCATCTCTATCTACATAGCTTGCTCCTAATCTTCCTGGCAAGTTTAGATCAACTTGTAAAGTTCCACACTGCCAATCTCTTCCAATTGCATCTCTCAAAACAAATTCTATTTTGGGACCGTAAAAAGCTCCTTCTCCTTTGTTAATTGAATATTCCAATTTCGAAGCCTCCACAGCTTTAATTAAAGCAGCTTCTGACTTATCCCAAACATCATCATCACCTACTCTTAAGTCGGGTCTATCTGAATATTTTAAAATTATATTTTCAAATCCTAAATCTTTATAAATTTCTAGAATTAAGTTTGTGACTGACAAGCATTCCTGAGTAATTTGGTCTTCAGTACAAAAAATATGAGCGTCATCCTGTGTAAATGCTCTCACTCTCAAAAGACCATGTAAAGCACCTGATGGTTCATATCTATGAACTTTTCCAAATTCTGACATTTTAAATGGAAGATCTCTATAACTTTTTAATCCTTGATTGAAGACTTGGACACATCCTGGACAGTTCATTGGCTTAATCGCAAATATTTTTTGATCAGGGGTTTCGGATGTATACATATTCGCTCCAAATTTTTCCCAATGACCTGATTTTTCCCAAAGTGATCTATCTAAAATTTCAGGGGTATTTATTTCTTTATATCCTGCTTGATCTTGTTTTAATCTCATATAAGAAACGAGTTTTTGAAATAAAGCCCATCCCTTTTCATGCCAAAAAACAGCTCCTGGACTTTCTTCTCTGAAGTGAAAAAGATCCATTACCTTTCCTAACTTTCTATGATCACGTTTTTCTGCTTCCTCAATTCTTTTCAGATAAGTGTCTAGATCTTTTTGAGTCGACCAACTCGTACCATAAACTCTCTGCAACATCTCATTTTTTGAATTTCCTCTCCAGTACGCTCCTGACACTTTCGTAAGCTTAAAATACTGCCCAATTTTTCCTGTTGATGATAAATGTGGTCCTCTGCAAAGATCATGCCATTTTCCATGAAAATAAATTGATACCTCTTCCCCCTCTGGAATGCTTTTTATAATTTCAGCTTTATAAAGCTCTCCAATTTTTTTAAAATGATCAATTGCTTTTTTTCTAGGCCACACTTCCCTAGTTGTTTTTTCATCTCTTTCTATAATTTCTTTCATTTTATTTTCAATTTTTTTTAAGTCCTCATCTGTGAATGGTTCTTTTCTCGCAAAATCATAATAAAAACCATCCTCTATTACAGGGCCAATTGTAACTTGAGTTCCTGGAAATAATTCTTGGACAGCCATCGCTAAAACATGTGCCGTATCATGCCTTATTGTTTCAAGTCCTTCTTTATCTTTTGAAGTAACTATTTTAACTGAGCAATCTTTATCAATAACTGTATTAAGATCTTTCAGCTTACCATCAATACTTATCAATAAAGCATGTTTTGAAAGAGATTTGCTTATCTTTTCAGCAACTTCTAATCCTGTAACTTTTTTTTCAAAGTTAAGCTTATTTCCATCTGGTAGAGTTATATTTAACATTAATTAATTAGCTTT
>CESD01099372.1_pt1 | contig 10407 bp, 9 predicted proteins | sample 531191 | NCBI WGS metagenome assembly CESD01 (sample SAMEA2622021, study PRJEB7988) | marine metagenome | biome: marine biome (ENVO:00000447); feature: deep chlorophyll maximum layer (ENVO:xxxxxxxx); material: "saline water (ENVO:00002010), including plankton (ENVO:xxxxxxxx)" | depth 188 m
GTTGGAGAAAACACAAATAGTAATTTAATTTTGCTTCCTAATTCTCCACAAGCGGGAAGTGAAATGCTAAACAATATGGTTGCTTCATTTACAGCTAGCAATCAAATTGGAGAAGCTATGAAAAAACAAAATAAAGGTTCGGAAAACTCAAAAAATAAAGAAGATAATATTACTTCTTAGACCAGCTGTCTCTTAAACCAACTGTTTTATTAAAAATTAGTTTTTTATTAGTAATGTTATCTAAAATAAAGTATCCTAGTCTTTGAAATTGAAAATGATCTCCCTTTGAGGCTCTTGATAAACTTGGTTCAACAAACCCAGTAACTTTTTTTAAAGACTCTGGATTAATAAAATTTTTAAAATCTTTCTCTTTATCTGAGTCTGGAGATGGGACAATAAATAACCTATCATAAATATTAACATCTACAAGTAAAGAGTGTTTAATTGTTACCCAATGAATTGTTCCTTTAACTTTTCTTTTACTTTCTTCAGATCCACTTCCGCTTTGGCTTTTAGGATCATAAGAACATATAATCTCCTTTATTGATCCATCGTTATTTTTAACTACGCTCTCACCTTTAATTATATATGCATTTTTTAGTCTAACTTCTTTTCCTAAAGTTAATCTATAAAATTTTCTGTTAGCCTCTTCTTTAAAATCTTCTCTTTCAATATAAAGTTCTTTTGAAAATTGTATTTTTCTCTTTCCAAGTTCTGGTTTTTCGGGATTAATCTCTCCCTCTAAAATTTCTTCCTTATTATCAGGATAATTTTTTATAATTAATTTAACCGGATTTAAAACTGCCATAACTCTTGGAGAAATAATATTAAGATGTTCTCTTACAGAAAATTCTAGAAGAGAAAGATCTATTAAATTTTCTCTTTTTGCTACGCCCACTAGTTCTACAAATTTTTTTAAAGACTCTGGCGTGTACCCTCTTCTTCTTAAGCCTGAGATAGTTGGCATTCTAGGATCATCCCAACCATTTACATACTTTTTTTCTATTAATTCAAATAATTTTCTTTTTGATGTTACTGTATATGAAAGATTTAATCTAGCAAACTCTCTTTGTTTTGGTCTTATTTTTTTTAAAGGAGATATTGAATCTAAAAACCAATCATATAAATCTCTATGTGGTTTAAACTCTAAAGTACAAAGTGAATGTGAAATTTGTTCTATATAATCAGATTGCCCATGAGTCCAATCATATAAAGGATAAATACACCATTTATTTTTGGTCCTATGATGCTCTCTATAAAGAACCCTATAAATTACAGGGTCTCTTAATAGCATATTTGGTGAGGACATATCAATTTTTGCTCTTAAAACATGTTCTCCTTCTTTAAACTTTCCTTTAAACATAGATGTAAATAAGCTTTTATTTTCTTCTACACTTCGATTTCTATAAGGACTATTTGATCCTGATTTTGTGGGTGTTCCTTTTTGTGATGCAATTTTATCTGAATCCTGAGAATCAACGTATGCTAATTGTTTTTCAATTAGAAAGTGTGCCCATTTATATAGTTGCTCAAAATAATCAGAAGCATAACATTCTTTTTTCCAATTATATCCCAGCCAATTGATATCTTCTTTTATAGCATCTACAAATTTTTTATCTTCTTTTACTGGATTTGTGTCATCGAATCTAAGATTTACTGATGCACCATATTTTTTACCAAGATTAAAGTTTAAACATATTGCTTTAACATGTCCTATGTGTAAATAACCGTTTGGTTCAGGAGGAAATCTAAATTTTAATAATTTTTTATTAAACCCGTTTAATAAGTCTTGCTTTATTATTTGCTCTATAAAGTTTATACCTTTTTTCATAAAATAAAAACTCAACAAATATATTGATTTGATTTTTTAAACATGTTTATAAATAGAGTTTATATCTTTGAAATATATGGGAAAAATTTATTTAAAAGGCATCAAAATTTATGCATATCATGGCTGTCTAAAAGAAGAAAACATAATAGGAAGTTATTATAAAGTTAACTTAATGGTTAAAACTAATTTGGAAAAACCCTCTAAAAGTGACCTGCTAATTGACACAATAGACTACTCTAGGCTATATCAAATAATTGAAAAAGAAATGAGTATAAAATCTTCATTAATTGAACATGTTTGTGACAGAATTCTTAATGTTCTTTTTAAAACATTTCCTTATATATTAAAAGCAAAAATAGAAGTTTCAAAATTAAACCCTCCAATAGACGGTGATATAAATAAAGTCTCTGTAAAGAAAAAAAGAAATAGATCTTTAAAATAAATATTTAGTATTTTTGTTCGCTATGGCATCGTGGCCGAGTGGCTAGGCAGAGCTCTGCAAAAGCTTTTACAGCGGTTCGAATCCGCTCGATGCCTCTTTTATTTAATTAAAACTTTTCCACCTAAAGTATATTTTGAAATTACTCGTTTCGGTTTTCCGTATACCTCAATTTTTCCACCTGCATTAATGTTTAAATTCGCAAGTTCTCTAACTCTTATTGAAGAAGAGCCCCCTGCTATTGAAATCACTTTTGCTTTATTTGATTCTAATTTTTCTGCATTAATTAATCCTCCAGCACTAACTTTTAAATTAATTTCATTTGTGTTGCCAGTAAGACTAAGTTTACCTCCAGAGCTCACGTTTGCTTTTAAATTATCTACATTGATTTTAGCTGAAATATTAGACCCTTCTTTTGCTTTTATATTTATTTGAGTTGTTTTTATCGTTTTCTTATTAGTAATTGTAGAACCTTGGTATGCTGAAATAACCTCAAGATTATTATTATAAAAAACTTCTATATAATTATACCCTGTTTTAAAAACAGACTCAATTGGAAGTTTTATTTTGAGAATCTTTCTTTTTAAACTAATAATCACCTTTTCTATATTGTCTCCATATACATAAACCATATTTTTTTCAGAAGGTATTAATTTTACTTCAAGTCCTGAATAAACTTTTAAAGAGTTAAACTCTTTTATAGATATAGTGGCCCTTTCTACATCATATCTTATTTGAGAATAAGCCTTAAAAAACAACAATAAAAAAAATAAAAAAAATGCTTTTAACCTCATCTTATTAATTCTAAATCTAAATGTCTTTTTTCAAGATTTGTTTTTTTTACTTTAATATAAACATTGTCCCCTAATTGATATTTTCTTTTAAATCTCTCCCCAATTAAAACGTGCTTCTTTTCATTATAAATATAAAAATCGTCTTTCATGTTTTTAACACTAATCATGCCTTCGCATTTATTTTCAATTATTTCTACATACATTCCTCTATCAGTAACTCCAGAAATTACTCCTTTATATTTATAGCCTATTTTATTACTCATAAAAAGAACTTGCATAAATTTATTTGAAGCTCTTTCTGCCTTTACAGATAATTGTTCTGTTTTTGATATATGTTGACATATTTTATTAAGTTCTTTTTCTTTATTGTCTTTTTTTATTATTTCTTTTTCTAATATTCTATGAGCTAAAATATCTGAATATCTTCTAATAGGTGATGTAAAATGAGTGTAGTTTTTAAAAGATAATCCATAATGTCCTATGTTTTTTGCTGAATATTCTGCTTTACTCATAGCTCTTAATGCTAATTTATCTATCAAATTTTTTTCTTTTTTTTCTTTTAGTTGAAATAATAATTCATTTAAAGAAGCACCTAATTTTTTTGGTTTGATATTTAAATTATATCCTAAGTTTTTTACAATCGTTTTTAAATTTTCTAATTTTTCATTATCTGGTTTATCGTGTACTCTGTAAACAAATTCTCTTTTGGTTTTATTTATTAATTCTCCAAGGCTTTTATTTGCTAATAGCATATACTCTTCTACTAGTTTATTTGACTCTTTTGATTCTTTAAAATAAATCTTAATTGGTTTATTCATTTTATCAATTACGAATTTTATTTCTTTATTTTCAAAATTAATTGACCCTCTTCTAATTCTTTTTTTTCTAATTTTTTTAGCTAACTTACTTAACTCAATAATTGACTCATATATCTCATTCTTAACTTCGTATTCTTTACTTTTTAATGATGTTTTTTTTGAAATTATTTTTGTTTTATTTTCTATTATTTCTTGTACTTCATCATAACTAAATCTATAATCTGAATTAATAATTGTCTTTTTAAATTCATTTTTTATTATTTCACCATTTTTATTTAATTGGACAATACAAGAAAAACACAATTTATCTTCTCTTGGTCTTAAAGAGCATATTTGGTTTGAAAGTTTTTCTGGCAACATCGGTATTACCCTATCAACTAAATACGTTGAGTTTCCTCTTTTTTTTGCTTCTTTATCCAGATAAGTTTTAGGCTTAACATAATGAGTTACATCTGCTATATGTATTCCTACTTCAAAATTATTATTCTTTAATCTTTCAAAAGATATTGCGTCGTCAAAATCTTTTGCGTCTTTTGGATCTATTGTTATAGTGTTCTTTTCTCTGAAATCTTTTCTCTTTTTTAAATCTTCTTTTGAAATTTCATTTCTAATATTTTTTAATTCATTTAATATTTTATTATCAAATTTTTTCTCCAAACCAAATTCATGTATAATTGAATCAATTTCTGTTTTTACTTCACCTTTTTTACCTAATGATTTAATAATTTCTCCTGTAGGCGATTCATCATTAAAATCCCAACATTTATATTTAACCAAAACTTTTTCTTCATTTTTATAATTTTTTAAATTTTCCTTTTCAATAAAAAAATCTGTATATATTTTTTCTTTTTTAGTTACTACAAAACCATAGTTTTCCCCCTTTTCTAATATTCCAATATATTTTTGATTTGATCTTTTAACTATATCTATTACTTCTGCTTTATTTTTATTTTTTCTATTTAATAATTTTATTTTGACAGTATCCCTATCTAAGGCTTTATTAATTTTTTTTCTATCTATAATATACTCTTGATTGTTATGGATAATAATGCCTTTACCTGAAGGTTTTATATAAATAATATTTGTAACAATTTTATTTTTTATGTGTTTGTATAATTTCAAATTAGATGTTTTATATTTTAAAAAATCAAAATTACTACAAAGGATCTCTTATTAACACACTAATACAATTAAGTTATTATTTATTATTTAAGAATTATCTTAATTATATTATATAGGATGTTAATTTATTATATAAAAAAAGAAACAAAAAATTGCATTGTTTATTAATAAGATTTTAATAACAAATAATACACAAGATTTAACATATTAAATAATTGAAATATAATATGTTATTTTTTATATAAACAGTTGTTAAAAAGTAAAAATGAATAAAAAGATTAATAATAAAGACAATTTAAATTGTTAAAAAATCATTTTATATTGTTATTAAAATGTATAAACAAAATGAAAAAATAATTTTAATTATTGATTAAAATTTATATCATACAAAAGAGAGAAAGAAATAAATAAAAAAATTAGAAAATATTAACATAAAATAAAAAAAATTTCTGCAATTGTTAAGATGTTATTAACTTACTAAAAAAAAAATGACAATTAGTATAGGAAATGATCATGCAGGAGTAGAGCATAAAAAAGTTATTGTAGATCATCTAAAAAAGGTAAATCTAGAAATAATTAATCATGGAACCAACAGTACAGAAAGTGTAGATTATCCAGATTTTATTCACCCGGTTGCACAAGATGTTAAAAACGGTAAAGCAGCCAAAGGAATTATAATTTGTGGGAGTGGAAATGGGGCAGCTATGACAGCAAATAAACATAAAGAAATAAGAGCAGCTCTTTGTTGGAATGTGGAACTTTCAAAATTATCAAGATTGCATAATAATGCTAATATTTTAAGTTTGCCTGCAAGGTTTATTAACATAGATAAAACATTAGAAATAATAGATGCTTTCCTAAACACAGATTTTGAAGGAGGAAGACACCAAAAAAGAATAAAAAAAATTCCTTGTCAATGAAATGGAATATTAAAAAGTTTAATCAATTAGATATTAATATTTTATATTCCATTTTAAAACTTAGATCTGAAGTTTTTGTTTTAGAACAAAAATGTCCATATTTAGATATTGATGAAAAAGACAAAAAAGCATTACATATTTTTTCTTTAGACAATAAAGATAAATGTATTGCATATGGAAGAATATTCAAGCCAAATGATTATTATAAAAAATATACTGCAATTTCAAGAATTGTTGTAAGAAAAAAAGACAGAAAAAATCAAATAGGGTATGAGATAGTTAAAAAATTAATTAAAATTTGTAAAGAAAAATATCCAGAAAAAACAATAAAAATATCAGCCCAAAAACATTTACAAAAATTTTATGAAAAATCTGGCTTTATGTTTAAGGGAGAAAATTATTTAGAAGACGGAATCCCTCATTGCGCAATGTATTATTTTTAAAAGTTAGAGTTTTTTAAATAAGAAGGAAAGGTCTTTTTTTATCTCTTTGAAGGTTAGGATTTTTTTAGAATTATAAATAATTAGATTAGAGCCGCCTGGTAAACTAACTTCAGAATAAATTTTCATAATACTTTCTCTAATTCTTCTTTTTATCTTATTTCTATTTACTGCAAGAGGAATGTTTTTTTTAGAAACCATTACAGCATAATAAAAAGATGAATCTTCACGATCTTTTAAAAAAATCAGAGAAAAATGTCCAGCATTAATTCTCTTGCCTAAATTAAAGAGGCTATTAAATGAAGACTTTTTTTTTAACCTATGTAATGTTATAACTATTTTTTTTCAGAAAGATAAAGATTGTTTTCTCTATTGACATCAGCCATAAGCATTGTAGGGTCAATAATTACAGAAGAAATTTTTCTATTATCAGTGTTTATTTCAAAACTATATTCAGGAAAAGCCCAGGGCCAATCTTTTAAAATAGACCATTCTATCAAATAAGGATTTTCTTTTTCACCCCTCATTAAAGGTATAGGTATATAATAGATTTCCTGGCTACCATCATCAAAGTTGACTAATATATCTAATGGCATTGGAATTTCCCCTATTCTTTCTAAGGTAATTTTTGATGTAGAGTCATTATTATCAACATTTTTAATACTATAATCTATAGTTTTAATTGTTTGCGTCCAATCGGTTAGATACCACTTAAGTTGAATTTGAGAAACTCTCTCTGCGACTCTTCTAAAATCATTAGGGGTAGGATGTTTAAATTTGAATTCTCTGTAATATTCCTTCAGAGCTTCAGCTAAATTTTTTTCCCCAATTATATAACCTAGTTGACTAAGAAAAACAGCACCTTTTCTGTATGCAGTATATTCATAGCCCATATTGTATTTGTATCTATTCGCATTTGTCATTTGAGGCTCCTCTTTACCAGATAAAGCTAAATCTATATAGTCAATGTAAAACCTCTCTAAGGGAAAGTAATTGTTTTCCTCATTCACAACATTTTTTGCAATTGTTGCAATATATGAAGTAAACCCTTCATCCATCCATTCGTGTTTCATTTCATTTGTAGCAAGGACATGCTGAAACCAGGAATGAGCTAACTCATGAGAGGTAACGCCTAATAGGCCGTCAAAATCTCTACCTCCGGTTATTAAAGTTAACATTGCGTATTCCATACCACCATCTCCACCTTGGACGACACTATATTGTTTATATGGGTATGGCCCAATAGTTTTATTAAAAAAGGCCATTAATTCCGCTGTTTTTGGTTGAAGATTTTTCCAATTTTCAATAATTTCTTTTTCATTTTTATAGAAAAAATGAAGATCAACATTATTTGGACCAGGATATATATCATGAACGTAATCGGGGTCTGCACCCCAAGTAAAATCATGTACATTATTTGCTATAAAATGCCATTTTAATAATCCTTTTTTTGATTTACCTTTTTTAGTTTTAGAATACCCATGACCTACCTCTTCTGGGTTTTGAAGAATTCCACTTGCAGCAACAGTATATTTTTTGTCAATAAAAAGTTCAACATCATAACTTCCCCAAACACCATGAAACTCTCTTCCTAAATATGGTTCTGCATTCCAACCATCATAATCATACTCAGCCAATTTAGGAAACCATTGTGCCATTGAAAGAGCTACATTTTCCCTAGAGTTTTTACCAGCTCTTCTGACCATGTATGGAACTTGACCAGAAAAATCCATTGAGAAAACAGTTGATTGATTAGGGCCAATTGGATTATTCAAAGAAACTTCAAGAATTGTGCCGGATAATTCAGATTCAATTAACACACCATCTTGTTTAAGGTTTAAAACAGTTAATTTTCCAATATCCTTTGGTTTAAGAGTGTCTATATCAATTTTGAATCGAGTATTTTTATCAGCACCAGATTTTATTCTAACAGCCATTTCACTTCCAGGTTGAAAAGCATTAAAAAAAAGATGAAAAAAAACTTTATTTAATGTATCTGGAGAATTATTTGTGTAATTAATTGTTTGACTTCCTTCATATTGAAATGTTTTCACATCCATTTTTACACTCATTTTATAATCTGCTCTTTGTTGCCAATAGTTCTGCCCATGTAAATTAAAAACAGAAAAAAATATGCTAATTAATAGAAAGAAATTAAACTTCATTTTATTTTGTTGTTGAAGCAAGGATTAATGCATTATACAAATTAACAATTTTTCCTGATTTTGATAAATTCTCTGGCGAAACGACCTCTTGAGAACCTGGATTATTCAAAGAGTTATACATGGGAATTCCTGAATCAAGAAGGATTTTTTTAATCGCTGGTGCCTTAAGTTTAGGATAGAAAGATCTAATTATAGCAGCAACACCGGATACACTAGGCGCTGCCATGGAAGTTCCGCTATTAAAGTCATATTTATTATTTGGAATAGAAGAATATATTTGATAACCAGGAGCAAAAAGATCTACATTTATCGAACCAAAATTAGTAAAGTAAGCAGGAAGGTCTTCACTGTACATGTAAGTAGAAGCCCCAACATTAATCATGTTGTTTGCAATTTCTTTACCATTTATTTCATCATTAGGAAAGGTTTTATTTAATCCAGGATTAATATTTTCAGAATCATTTCCAGAAGCATTTATAATTAGGACATCTTTTTTTGCAGCATATTTAATGGCATCATATACCCAATTAGATTGAGGAGAGTAAGATTTACCGAAGCTTGTATTTATAATTTTAGCACCATTATTTGCAGCATATCTTATAGCTAATGCTACATCTTTGTCATATTCATCACCGTCAGGGACAGCTCTTAAAGTCATGATTTTGACATTATCATATATTGATAAAATAATTCCACTAACATGAGTTCCATGATCTGAAGAATCTTTATTTGGACCAATTACATTTGGATTTCCGTAATTGGTATCATTAATATCATTTGGGTTATCACCAACTATTGACCTTCCCTCAAAATCTAGATTAATGTGATATTTTAATCTATTATTATAATATTTAATTGCACCTTCTAATCTTTCAATGCTTAAGCTATTTTTTTTAAAAAATTTTAGAAAATCAATGGCATCAAGCACATCTAAAGTTTTAAAGTTTATATTTTCGGCATCATTTAACGAATAAGAATCTTTATTTAATACAGAACGAATTATACTATCGTATTTAGTATATTTTTTAATAAGGTCTTTACCTCTTTCAATTCTTTGATTAGATGTATTTTTAACTTCTTCTATTTCAGTTTTGTATATATTGAAGAGGGAATCGTTTTTAGAGGTTTTTCTTATAAGCCTTACATATTCCATATTCTCCTTATCAGATTTTCCTAAAAAATTCCAGCCATTTATGTCATCGACGTATCCATTTTTGTCATCATCTATATTATTATTTGGAATTTCTTTTTTATTAACCCATGTTGATTCAGAAATTAAAGAATGTTCTATATCAACTCCGGAGTCTATAACTGCAACTATAACAGAAGACCCTTTATTATTTTTTAAAAGCTCTTCTTTTGCTTTTTTTACACTCATTCCAGGAATGCTATCTTTATTTAAATCTAAAAGAAACCAATTTTTTTTCTCACCTTCATCTATTTTTTCTTTCCCTTTATTTTGATTATTTACAACTATAGGGTCACTAGAAAATTTTAAAGTACCACATTTAATGAAGAAGATTAATAAAAGTAAAATATATATATTTTGCATGGTTATTATAATTTTAAAAATAAGAATCAAATTTATAACTCTCTTTAAAACGAACACCTTTTTCTGTTTTTTTTAAAGAGATTAATTCATTGTTTGCATCATGCTCCATAAATAAAAGATAATTGTTTTTTAAAGCCTTATCAAGAAAAATGGATTTTTCTTCAAGTGTTTTTAATGGCCTTGTGTCATAACCCATTATATATGGAACAGGAATATGTCCAATAGTAGGAATGAGATCACCAGCAAAAACGATAGTTTCTTTTTTATATTTTAATAAAGGAAGCATTTGCTTTTCAGTATGACCGTCAAAAGTAAGAATATCAAAT
>CESD01021451.1_pt1 | contig 10387 bp, 5 predicted proteins | sample 531191 | NCBI WGS metagenome assembly CESD01 (sample SAMEA2622021, study PRJEB7988) | marine metagenome | biome: marine biome (ENVO:00000447); feature: deep chlorophyll maximum layer (ENVO:xxxxxxxx); material: "saline water (ENVO:00002010), including plankton (ENVO:xxxxxxxx)" | depth 188 m
AACATGGCAGAAATTGGAACTAAAAATTGGTATGTCGTTAGAGCTGTTAGTGGGCAGGAATCTAAAATTAAAGACCATATAATGGCTGAAATAACTAGATTAGGTTTTCAAAACGAAGTTGAGGACATATTAGTTCCCACAGAAAAAGTTATTCAAATTCGTAACGGTAAAAAAATAAGTAAAGAGCGCGTTTATTTTCCCGGTTATATAATGATTAAAGCAAACTTATCTGGTGAAATACCTCATGCAATCCGTTCCGTTACAAATGTAATTGGATTTTTAGGAGAGACTAAAGGAGGTGATCCTGTTCCATTAAGACCAGCAGAAGTAAATAGAATGTTGGGTAAAGTTGATGAACTTGCCATTTCTGTTGACCAAATTTCTATACCTTTCGTCATTGGTGAAAGTGTCAAAGTAATTGACGGACCCTTTAATGGATTTACAGGATCAATTGAAAAAATTAATGAAGAAAAAAGAAAACTTGAGGTAATGGTAAAAATATTTGGGAGAAAGACCCCGTTGGAGTTAAGTTATATGCAAGTTGAAAAAATTTAATAATGGCAAAGCAGATAAGCAAAGTTTTAAAGTTACAAATTAGAGGAGGTGCTGCAAATCCATCTCCCCCAGTAGGTCCTGCATTAGGTGCTGCAGGAGTCAATATAATGGAATTTTGTAAGCAATTTAATTCCAGAACTCAAGATAAGCCAGGAAAGGTTTTACCTGTAGTAATTTCAGTTTATCAGGATAAATCATTTGATTTTGTGATAAAGACAGCTCCAGCTGCTGTTCAATTGATGGATGCCGCTAAATTAAAAAAAGGATCTGGTGAACCAAACAGAGATAAAGTTGGCACTGTAACTTGGGATCAAGTTAAAAATATTGCTGAAGACAAAATGCAAGATTTAAATGCTTTTACAGTTGAATCTGCAATGAAAATGGTAGCAGGAACAGCGAGATCTATGGGGTTTATTGTTAAAGGAGATCCTCCATTTAATATTTAATATGGTTAAAATATCAAAAAAACAAAAAGAAGCAAAAGCAAAAATTAATTATGACACCCTTTATAATTTAAAGGATGCTTCATCCTTAGTTAAGGAAATAACTACTTCAAAGTTTGATGCTTCAGTTGATATTGCTGTTCGTTTGGGTATTGATCCTAAAAAAGGAAATGAAATGGTTAGAGGAGTTGTTTCTTTACCTCATGGGACAGGAAAAAAATTAAAAGTTTTAGCTTTAGTTTCTCAAGATAAAGAGAAAGAGGCAAAGGATGCTGGTGCTGATTTTGTAGGACTTGATGATTACCTACAAAAAATTAAAGAAGGTTGGACAGAAGTTGACGTTATTGTTACAATGCCAAGTATTATGGGCAAACTTGGTCCTTTAGGAAAAGTTTTAGGGCCCAGAGGACTGATGCCTAATCCTAAAACGGGTACTGTTACTATGGATATTAAAAAAGCAGTAGCTGATGTAAAAGCTGGTAAAATTGATTTCAAGGTCGATAAGACAGGAATTGTCCATGTTGCAGTTGGTAAAGTTTCCTTCGAAGCAAAGAAAATAGAAGAAAATGCGGATGAGTTTTTAAAAACAATTCTCAAACTAAAACCTTCATCAAGTAAGGGAACATACATTAAAAGTATTTTTATGTCTAGTTCAATGAGCCCAAGTATACCAATAGAAATTAAAGATTTAGTTTAAAGAAATTTAAATAAATGACAAGAGAAGAAAAAAAACAAGTTATTGATGATTTAACATCAGAATTAAGTGAAGTTAAAAACTTTTATCTAACAGATATAGCAGGTTTAAATTCTTCTGAAACCTCTGCTTTAAGAAGACTTTGCTTCAAGTCTAACGTAAAACTTTCTGTTGTAAAAAACACACTTTTAGCGAAAGCTATGGAAGCTTCAGAAAGAGATTTTGGTGATTTAAAAGACATTCTAAAGGGTAACACATCATTAATGTTTTCTGAGGTAGGCAATATACCAGCAAAAATAATTAAAGATTTTAGGAAAAAATCTGAAAAACCTTTTCTGAAAGGAGCGTTTGTTGAGGAATCAATTTATATTGGAGATGATCAGATATCCACTCTTGTTTCTTTAAAATCTAAAGAAGAGGTGATTGGAGAAATAATTGGTCTTTTACAATCTCCAGTTAAAAATATAATTTCCTCCTTGAAATCAGGTGATGGAAAACTCTCAGCAATATTAAAGACATTATCAAATCAAAAGTAATAATTATAAATTAATAATAAATTTTCAAAAATTCTAAAAATGGCAGATCTAAAAAAATTCGCAGAACAGCTTGTTAACTTGACAGTTAAAGAAGTCAATGAATTAGCAGATATTTTAAAAGACGAGTACGGTATTGAACCTGCAGCAGCTGCTGTAACTGTTTCAGGAGGGGCTTCAGCTCCTGCTGAAGGTGCAGATGCAGAGGAGAAATCAGAATTCTCAGTTATTATTACTGCTTCAGGTGGTTCCAAGCTTGCGGTTGTAAAATTAGTTAAGGAATTAACAGGTCAAGGTCTAAAAGAAGCAAAAGATCTTGTAGATAATGTACCCAGTACTATTAAAGAAGGAGTCTCAAAAGATGAGGCAGAAGGACTTAAAAAATCACTTGAAGAAGCTGGAGCCGAAGTTGAGCTCAAGTAATTTCAATATTTTTTTCTGATTCATTGATAGTCAAAGAGTCATTATTTATAAATGTAGTTATAGTTTTTTAAAATTCAAACAAATTATATATGCCCGATAATAGAATAGATTTTGCTGCAGCAAAGCACTCCCCAGAATACCCCGACTTTTTAGACATACAAATTAAATCTTTTCAAGACTTTTTTCAACTTGAAACAAAGTCTGACGAACGTAAAGAAGAAGGATTATTCAATACTTTTAAAGAAAATTTTCCTATTACAGACACGCGAAATCAGTTTGTGTTGGAATTCATTGATTATTTTATAGATCCACCTCGTTATTCAATTCAAGAATGTATTGAAAGAGGATTAACTTATTCTGTTCCCCTTAAGGCTAGACTTAAACTTTTTTGTACAGATCCTGAACATGAAGATTTTGAAACGATTGTACAAGATGTTTTTTTAGGCACTATCCCTTACATGACTCCAAGTGGAACTTTTATAGTTAACGGAGCAGAAAGAATTGTAGTTTCTCAACTACATAGATCTCCAGGTGTATTTTTTGGACAATCTTTTCACGCAAATGGAACCAAATTATATTCTGCAAGAGTAATTCCTTTTAAAGGATCGTGGATAGAATTTGCAACTGACATTAATAATGTTATGTACGCCTATATTGATCGGAAGAAGAAGCTTCCAGTCACAACTCTTTTCCGTGCAATTGGATATGAAAGCGATAAAGAAATACTTGAAATATTTGATCTTGCTGAAGAAGTTAAGGTTTCCAAAACTGGGCTCAAAAAAGTATTAAATCGAAAATTGGCAGCTAGAGTATTAAAAACATGGCATGAAGATTTTGTTGATGAAGATACAGGAGAAGTTATATCAATAGAAAGAAATGAAATTGTAATAGATAGGGATACAGTATTAGAAAAAGATCATCTTCAAGAAATTATGGATGCTGAAGTAAAGACAATTCTTCTTCATAAACAAGATTCACATCTTGCAGATTACGCTATAATCCATAATACTCTTCAAAAAGATCCTACAAATTCTGAAAAAGAGGCTGTTGAACACATTTATAGACAACTTAGAAATGCTGAGCCTCCAGACGAAGATACAGCGAGAGGTATAATAGATAAATTATTTTTTTCAGATCAAAGATACAATTTGGGTGAAGTAGGCAGGTATCGAATGAATAAAAAATTAGGACTTGAAGTTGAAATGGATATGCAAGTTTTGACAAAACTTGATATTATTACTATTGTAAAGTACTTAATTGAATTAATTAATTCAAAGGCAGAAATTGATGATATTGATCATCTTTCTAACAGAAGAGTCAGGACTGTTGGTGAGCAATTATCTTCTCAGTTTGGTGTTGGACTTGCAAGAATGGCAAGAACGATCAGAGAAAGAATGAATGTTCGTGATAATGAGGTTTTCACACCTATTGATTTAATTAATGCAAAAACTCTTTCATCAGTTATAAACACTTTTTTTGGTACAAATCAACTCTCACAATTTATGGATGCAACTAATCCTTTAGCTGAAATAACTCATAAGAGAAGACTTTCAGCTCTGGGCCCTGGAGGTTTATCTCGAGAACGTGCTGGTTTTGAAGTTAGAGATGTCCATTACACTCATTATGGTAGATTATGTCCAATAGAAACTCCTGAGGGCCCAAATATTGGATTGATTTCTTCTCTAGGGGTTTATGCTAAGGTAAATAACCTTGGATTTATTGAAACTCCTTATCGGAAAGTTGAAAAAGGAAAGATAAATTTAAAGGACACAATATATCTAAGTGCAGAAGAAGAAGAAGACAACTTAATTGCCCAGGCTAATATACCTTATGATAAAAACGGTAAAATAACAATTGATAGGGTTATCGCAAGAGATCAAGCGGATTTTCCTGTAGTTGAACCCAAAGAAATTAATTATACTGATGTTGCCCCAAATCAAATAGCCTCTATATCCGCTTCATTAATTCCATTTCTAGAGCATGATGATGCCAATCGAGCTTTGATGGGATCAAATATGATGAGACAGGCTGTGCCTCTTTTGCGTCCTGAGTCTCCTATTGTTGGAACTGGTCTGGAAAGACAGGTTGCTTCAGACTCAAGAGTACTTGTCAATTCTGAGGGAGAAGGAAAGGTAAAATACGTAGATTCTGATAAGATAGTAATTAAATATGATCGATCTAAAGAGGAAAAGATGACCAGTTTTGAAGACGATATCAAAACATATGATCTGATTAAGTTTAGAAAAACAAATCAAGGTACATGCATTAATCTGAAACCGATAGTAAAAAAAGGAGACAAGGTATACAAAGGTATGGTTTTGTGTGAGGGTTATGCTACTGAAAAAGGAGAACTCGCATTGGGCAGAAATATGATGGTTGCATTTATGCCATGGAAAGGTTACAACTTTGAAGATGCAATTGTTGTTTCAGAAAAAGTTGTGAGAGAAGATATATTTACTTCTATTCATATTGATGAATATTCAATAGATGTTCGTGACACTAAGCTAGGTACTGAAGAATTGACTAATGATATACCTAATGTTAGTGAAGAAGCAACAAAAGATTTAGATGAAAACGGTATGATTCGTGTTGGCGCAGAAGTTAATCCTGGAGATATTTTGATCGGCAAAATAACTCCAAAGGGAGAATCAGATCCATCTCCTGAGGAAAAGTTATTACGTGCTATTTTTGGCGATAAAGCAGGTGATGTTAAGGATGCATCATTAAAAGCTCCACCATCACTTCACGGAGTAGTTATTGACAAAAAGCTTTTTACAAGGCCTTTTAAGGATAAAAGAAGACGAAATCAAGATAAGCAAGAATTAGAGATATTAGAAAAACAATTCAAGGTTAAATTTGATGAATTGCAAGATAGTCTTGTAGAGAAATTATACGCAATTGTCTCTGGTAAAACCTCACAAGGGGTAACAAATGATCTGGGTGAGGAGGTTGTATCTAAAGGTAAAAAATACTCTTTGAAATTACTTCAGAAAATAGATGATTATACTCATTTAAATTTATCTTCATGGACAAACTCAACCAAAGCAAATAAACTCGTTGCAGATTTAATTCATAATTATAAGATTAAAGAAAATGATCTTCAAGGTGTTCTAAGAAGAGAAAAATTTACTATTAGTGTCGGAGATGAATTACCTGCTGGCGTAAAGAAATTAGCTAAGGTTTATGTGGCAAAAAAGAGAAAGCTTAAAGTTGGAGATAAAATGGCAGGTAGACATGGTAACAAAGGAATTGTAGCTAGAATTGTCCGTGAGGAAGAAATGCCTTTTCTTGAAGATGGAACTCCAGTAGATATTGTCTTAAACCCATTAGGAGTTCCCTCAAGAATGAATATTGGTCAAATATATGAAACAGTATTAGGTTGGGCTGGTCTAAATTTGAATAAAAAGTTTTCCACTCCAATTTTTGACGGTGCTTCAATTGATCAAATAAACAAATTAACTGAAGAGGGAAGAGTTCCCCAATATGGACACACTTATTTATATGATGGGGGAACAGGAGATCGTTTTGATCAAGCAGCCACGGTAGGTGTTATTTATATGCTTAAGTTGGGACATATGGTTGATGACAAAATGCATTCAAGATCTATAGGCCCCTATTCTCTTATAACTCAGCAACCACTTGGCGGTAAGGCACAGTTTGGCGGTCAAAGGTTTGGTGAGATGGAAGTATGGGCTCTAGAAGCTTACGGTGCTTCCAGCGCTTTACAAGAAATATTAACAGTTAAGTCAGATGACGTTATAGGTAGGGCTAAAACATATGAATCTATTGTTAAAGGTGAAACTCTGCCAGAGCCAGGATTACCTGAATCATTTAATGTTTTAATGCATGAATTAAAGGGGCTTGGCCTAGATATAAGATTAGTAGAATAAATTTAATCAAGGGAGATACAAAATTATGATAAGAAATAATGAACTAATTACTCAGAAGAAATTTAATAAGATTTCAATTGGATTGGCATCACCAGAAGTTGTTTTAGCTAACTCTAGGGGAGAAGTCCTTAAACCAGAAACTATTAATTATAGAACACATAAGCCAGAGAGAGATGGTCTTTTTTGTGAAAGAATTTTTGGTCCTGTTAAAGATTTTGAATGTGCTTGTGGAAAATATAAGCGAATTAGATATAAAGGAATCGTTTGTGATAGGTGTGGCGTTGAGGTTACGGAAAAAAAAGTTAGACGTGATAGAGTTGGCCACATAAGTCTGGTAGTTCCTGTTGCTCATATATGGTATTTTCGATCATTGCCAAATAAGATAGGATACCTTTTAGGTCTTCCTTCAAAAAAATTGGATATGATAATTTATTATGAAAGATATGTTGTCATCCAGGCAGGTGTTGCAAAAAATCCTGAGGGAGAGCCCCTGGAGGTAATGGATTTTTTAACAGAAGAGGAATATTTAAATGTCATGGAAAGTCTCCCCCCTGAAAATCAGTTTATGGAAGATTCTGACCCAAATAAATTTATTGCAAAGATGGGGGCAGAATGTTTAATAGAGTTACTTTCAAGAATTGATTTAGAAGAACTTTCTTATTCACTTCGACACAAAGCTAACAATGAGACTTCAAAACAAAGAAAAACAGAAGCACTTAAAAGACTTCAAGTCGTTGAAGCATTTAGAGAAGGAAATTTAAACAATGAGAATTTACCTGAATGGATGGTAATGAAGGTTATTCCTGTAATTCCGCCTGAGTTAAGACCTTTAGTTCCATTAGATGGAGGTCGTTTTGCAACCTCTGATCTAAACGATTTATATCGAAGAGTTATTATTAGAAATAACCGATTAAAAAGGCTTGTTGAAATCAAAGCTCCTGAAGTTATTTTAAGAAATGAGAAAAGAATGCTTCAAGAGGCAGTAGATTCATTATTTGATAATACTCGAAAGGCCTCTGCTGTAAAGACTGACTCTAATCGACCATTAAAGTCTTTATCTGATTCTTTAAAGGGAAAGCAAGGAAGATTTCGTCAAAACCTTCTTGGGAAAAGGGTCGATTACTCTGCTCGCTCGGTAATAGTTGTTGGACCTGAATTAAAACTCTACGAGTGTGGTATCCCAAAAGATATGGCCGCTGAAATATATAAGCCATTCATAATTAGAAAGTTAATCGAGAGGGGAATAGTTAAAACCGTTAAGTCTGCCAAGAAAATTATAGATCGTAAAGAGCCTGTTGTATGGGATATTTTGGAAAATGTATTAAAGGGGCATCCAGTTTTATTAAACAGAGCTCCAACTCTTCACAGACTTGGTATTCAGGCATTTCAACCAAAATTGATAGAAGGTAAAGCAATTCAATTGCATCCTTTAGTATGCACTGCTTTTAATGCTGATTTTGATGGAGACCAAATGGCGGTTCATTTGCCTTTGGGACCTGAAGCAATATTAGAAGCTCAACTTCTTATGTTAGCCTCACACAATATTCTAAATCCTGCAAATGGCTCACCAATAACTGTTCCATCTCAAGATATGGTCCTTGGGCTATATTATATGACTAAAGCAAAAAAATCTTCAAAGGATAATCCTGTTCTAGGAGAGGGACTGACTTTTTATTCTGTAAATGAAGTTCATATAGCATACAATGAAAAGAAAGTAGATCTTAATGCGATTATAAAAATTAGAGCAAAGGATTTTGATCAGGAAGGTATTTTGAAGGATCAAATCATTGAAACTACAGTAGGAAGGGTCTTGTTTAATGAAGTTGTTCCAGAAAAAGCAGGTTTTTTTAATGAAGTTTTAACAAAAAAGAATCTCAGAGAAATTATAGGGAAAATTTTAAAATTAACTAGTGTTCCAGAAACTTCTCTTTTCCTAGATCAAATAAAGGATATGGGCTATGCTTTTGCATTTAAAGGAGGTTTGTCTTTTAGTCTTGGTGATATTATAATACCTAATGAAAAAAATAAAATGATAGGAGAAGCAAATTCTGAAGTTGAGGGTATATTAAGCACTTATAATATGGGATTAATTACAAATAATGAGAGATATAATCAAGTAATTGATGTTTGGACTTCTACTAACGCTAAATTAACTGAATTAGCAATGAAGAGGATAACTGATGACCAAGATGGATTTAATTCTGTTTACATGATGTTAGATTCTGGTGCAAGAGGATCAAAAGAACAAATAAGGCAGCTCACCGGAATGAGAGGACTTATGGCAAAACCAAAAAAATCAAACGTTGGAGGAGGTGAAATTATTGAAAATCCTATTCTTTCAAATTTTAAAGAAGGACTTTCTATTATCGAATACTTTATTTCTACTCATGGTGCAAGAAAAGGCCTTGCAGATACAGCGCTTAAAACAGCAGATGCCGGTTATCTAACTAGACGTCTAGTGGATGTTTCCCAGGATGTAATTGTTAAGATTCCTGATTGTGGAACATTAAGAGGGATAAAAGTTCAAGCTCTAAGAAAAAATGAAGAAGAGGTTGAATCTTTAGGAGAAAGAATTTTGGGCAGGGTATCTCTTGATACAATTAAGGATCCTGTAACTGATGAAATTTTAGTACAATCTGGGGCTGAAATTACTGAGGAAATTGTAAAAAAGATTGAAAACACCCTAATTGAAAGCGTTGAAGTAAGATCTCCTCTTACCTGTGAAGCATTACAAGGAATATGTGTAAAATGCTATGGTAGAAATTTATCAACTGGTAAAATGGTTCAATTAGGAGAATCAGTTGGCGTTGTTGCTGCTCAATCTATTGGAGAACCAGGCACTCAACTTACTTTGAGAACATTCCATGTTGGTGGAGTTGCTGGAAATATTTCAGAAGAAAATAAATTAATTGCTAAGTTTGATGGTACTGCTGAAATTGAAGATTTGAAAACTGTAAAAGGGAAAGACAGTGAAGGTAATGATGCTAATATAGTTATATCCAGAACTGCTGAGATTAAATTGATTGATAGTAAGACAAAAAATGTTCTAAGTATTCACAATATTCCATATGGCTCCTCAATATTTATTAAAAATAAAAAGAAACTTTCTGCTGGAGAATTAATTTGTGAATGGGATCCATTTAATGGTGTTATTGTATCTGAGTTTTCAGGTAAAATAGTTTATGAGAATATTGAACAAGGAATTACTTATAAGGTTGAAATTGATGAGCAAACTGGTTTTCAGGAAAAGGTTATCATAGAGTCAAGAAATAAAAAATTAATCCCCACCTTACTTATAAACGATACTAAAGGCAAATTGTTAAGATCGTATAATTTACCAGTTGGAGCTCATTTGATGGTCAATGAGGGTGATAGTATAAAGGAGGGAAGAATTTTAGTGAAAATTCCAAGAAAATCTGCCAAATCTGGAGATATAACAGGAGGTTTGCCAAGGGTCACAGAACTTTTTGAAGCTAGAAATCCCTCTAATCCTGCTGTAGTATCTGAGATTGATGGTGTTATTTCTTTCGGTAAAATCAAACGTGGGAACAGAGAAATAATTGTAGAATCAAAATTTGGTTTAATTAAGAAATATTTAGTTAAACTTTCAAATCAAATACTAGTCCAAGAAAATGATTTCATTAAGGCTGGTATGCCATTATCAGATGGATCAATTACTCCAACGGATATACTAAGGATAAAAGGGCCCTCTGCTGTTCAACAATATCTAGTAAATGAGGTTCAAGAAGTCTACAGACTCCAAGGTGTTAAGATTAATGATAAGCATTTTGAAGTTGTTGTACGACAAATGATGAGGAAAGTAAGGATACAAGATCCTGGGGACTCTAT